>Ga0256835_1000706_pt1 | contig 22723 bp, 20 predicted proteins | sample PIR30metaG_FD_185972 | JGI IMG/M metagenome (GOLD analysis project Ga0256835, IMG submission 185972) | Hydrothermal vent microbial communities from East Pacific Rise, Pacific Ocean - PIR-30 | ecosystem: Environmental > Aquatic > Marine > Hydrothermal vents | place: Pacific Ocean: East Pacific...
CAAAGGCTGCCTGCCGTGATCGCCGGGTTCTTCTCCGAACGCCATGTACGATACGCGCTCTGATCCCTCATCGCGTCGGGAGCGTTATGTACGTCTTAGTATCGACCCAACGATTTCGAAATGAGCCGCGGTTGGTCACTAATTCAGGGTAATGTTCTGCAAGGTTCGTTCTCGAGCTGTCTAAGTTATCAATTTGGATCCCATTATTCTGTAGCAGCTCAAGGTGCTTGTACGATTCGGCAAGGCTGAACTTGAGCCACCGAGACCCGCGGTTATGCTTGTCCTTACTGGCCCACTCAAGGAGTAACCGCGCCTCAGCCATAGCGCGTGCAACGATTGCAGCGTCGCCGATACAATGGATTTTCAGAAGCGCATGGAGTGAGCGAAGGTGCTCCACCTGCTTGGCGGCGAAGATCACTGCCATTTGACCGAAGGGGTCGTCCTCTGGAGCATCAAGGTGCAGCGCTTCCGGCAGCTTGACGACGAGGTGTGCGAGGAGATTGACTCCCTGTTCGTAAGTTTCCTTTGCAAAGTCTTCTGGAGTCACTGGAAGACACCTCCAATCCTACGAACCTCAACAGCCGCGGAGGAAGGTGTTCGAATCGGTCGAGTCACTGGTCTCACCACGGGGGCCACGGTTCTGGGAGGTCGAGGAGGTTGTGGATGTCGGTCTCGGCGGGCTGGTCTGCTGGGGGTTGTTGGGGGAGCGGCCAGAGGTCGGGGGGCAGTGGATGGGCGGCCCAGGGGTTGTGGCAAAGGATTGGAGCGCGGTGGAGGGACCAGACCACCAGGTTGCGAGCGAAGAGCACAGCACTGAGGCGTCGGTTCTGCGGGCCGCGGGGCCCTCGCCAGACGCCGTTCGGTTTGTGGAGCTCCGCGGGTTGGTCGTTCGGGTCATCGTCGGTGCGGGGAACCACGATGCACAGCTCCCCGAGGAGAGCCTCCCCAAACTCGGCCCCGGTGATGTTTTCATCGAGCACGTTGACCGCGAGAAGGAAGGGACGGTCGAGGTTCCTGTAGGCCCGTGCTTTCTTGGAAAGGGACGAACGGAGCCGGGCACGATAGTTGACCCAGTCTGCGGTGCCTGTCCAATTGCCGATGGGTAGGACACCGGGCTCCCCACGATGGTCTGGTTTCTTGGGAAGTGCCGTGAATCTGACGACCCAGTCACCGTCATCCCACAAGAAGGTTGGAAGCTGGGCGAGGTTCCCCGGTTGGTGAATGGATTGAAGCTCGTCGTAGTCGAGGGTGCGGAGCCACTTCTGGATACGGCGGCTCAGCTTGGCGCCGGGCGGCGGTTTCTTCGAATCGACTTCGATGCGAACGCCGATGAAGAAATCGGGCGAGTGCACCTCGTTCAGGGCGTCGTACACCACGGCTTCCCGTTTTGCTGCGGCAATCTCCTGTCGTGACGGGCCGACCACCGTCGCTTCGAGATAGAACAGCGGCTCACCCTCACGGAGGACCAGGAAGTCCGGGTGTTTGGGTTCACCCTCGATGTCGGGATGGAGGAGGACCTGATACCCCATGCGCGTGAGCAGCTCATGGAGGTAGAGCTCGAAGAAGGCTCCGTGGAAGTTGGTGTCGTCGCCCCTGAGGCGCGCGCGGAGCTCGTCCTTAGCCTCGTCCGGGTATCGTGTGAACCAGTTTTCCAGGAGGTGCCTCACGGTCTCGACGTGCGCCTCGGCCGAGAGGTTGTAGAAGGAAAAATGAGATTCACTGGCCAACTTCAAGCGGTTTTCCGTGCGCGGGCCCACGTCGAACAGCTGCCTTCCCGGCATCGGTTCATGCCCTGCCGCGAGGTCTCCCTGGTGGGAGAGCTGTCGAAAATCCACAGGGACGGTTCATCCTCTCAGGCCTTTCCGGGAAGCGGCACAATGTAACGCGCTGTTCCCCGGCCTCTTCGAAGGAGTCCTCCCCGACTGTGGGGTCTCCTACTCTGAGGTGTTTCCCCGAAAACACCGCGACGAGGTTGATCACCTCCTGGTCCTGGAGGACCCACCCGGCTGCGGTGAGCAGCTCGTCGATCTGCTGGCGGGCGCGTTCCTCGGGGTGCATGGTCTGTACTGTCCACAAACAGGATGACGGGATTTGTGCCGGGGCGCAAGCGGGAGGGGGAGGCCCCCCCGCCCGCCCGGCCTCGTGAAACGTGAAACGTGAAATGTGAAACGAAAGACCCGCCCGCCCGGCCGGTGAGGACGTGAGGGCGTCAGAGCGTCAGGAAGTCGGGGCGTGGGAACGGCCGGTGGCGGAGCTGGGGAGCAGGGGAGCAGGGGGGCAGGGGGGCAGGGGGGCAGGGGCGCAGGGGTGGGGCAGGCCGCCGCCCGGCCGTGCGATGCCCCCGCCCGCCCGGGGGAAGGCAACCACGGATTCTGGGGATCGGGAGGATTCGGAGGGTTTCGGTTACGGGAGTCGCGGTGTAGGCGCGGACTTCAGTGCGCGCCCCCGGGGTGTTCGTCCGTGGGAGGGACGGCTGGTTTCCCTGTCGTTCCGGCCGGGTTGGAGGGTGGCGCTTCTCCTGGTGCTGGGTACGAGGGGCACGATCGAGGAGCGCCGGTCTCCGGGCCGGCATCGTGCGGTGGGGTAAGATCCCGTGTATGGGTTGGCGGAAGGCGCTCCTGGGAGCGGTGGTCCTGGTGCTTCTTTTCGGGGCACTTGTGGCGACGGCCGTCCTGGCGCCGCAGTTTCCTCCCACGTGGGGGATACGGCGCGCCCTGGTGAAGGTCTACAGGGGCACGCAGGACCGGAGCGTGGAGGGTCCGCACCGTGGCGGACGGATCCTCGTGAAAGCGGACCGTCTCCGGGCCGACAGGAGGACGATCCGCCGTGCCATCGAGGATTCCAGGACGCACGGGCGCTACCATCTGGTGGTCGACAAGACGGCCTACACGCTGCTGGTCTATCTCGATGGCACACTGGTCCGGAGCTTTCCCGTGGAGCTCGGCTTCGACCCCGTCGAGCCCAAGAGCCGCCAGGGCGACGGCCGGACGCCCGAAGGCAGGTACACCGTCGTCTGGCGCCGCGGGGCCGGGGCGACGCGATTCCACCGGGCGCTGCTCCTGGACTACCCCAACCGGCGGGACCGCCGGGCCGGGCGAACGGGCGGTGACATCGAGATCCATGGGAAGGGCTCGGGCGCCCGCCCCGGCGAGGGGGGCGTCAACTGGACCCTGGGGTGCATCGCGCTCTCCGATCGCGACGTGGAGGCGTTGTTCGCCCTCGGGGCCGGGGCACGGAAGATCGGAAAGGGCACGCCCGTCACCATCGTCCACTGCGGAACGCTCCCCGACGAACGGTACGAGATCGAGCCCTGAAAGCCAGGCGGCCGGGTGCGCCGGGAACGGTGGCAACGGCCTCGTCCGGACGGCACGCCGTGGGGGCCGGACGCCAGGGTGTCAGACCCTGCCGCGCAATGCCACCGGAAGGCGCAGCAGACGGCCGCCGCGGGGCTGGATCCGCCGGCTGTGCCCCTCAACGTGGCCGTCGTCGGCTTCGAGGGAGAGGAAGTTCCGGGAGGGCGGGAGCTCCAGGAGGCCGTCCCCGGGGAAGGAAGCCCGCCGCCGTCCGATCTCCTCCATGGTGTTGTCACGGTACACGAGATCGAGTGGCACGTTCCGGGGATCGGCCCAGTGGGGCACGGGATCCGTCGCTGGAGGGGACCATGATCAGGAGGATGTTTCGATCGCCGGCCGGCATCGCCGGAGCCCTCGTTCTCGTTTTCGGGGTGCTCCTCGGTCTTCGCTACGATCCGCGGGAGTACCAGCTGCAGGACACCTGGAGCATCACCGATCAGCAGCAGAGGGTCCGCGTCATGGTGGAAAACTCCCGGAAGGAGCACGATCGTGACATGGAGCTGGCGATGATCTGGGGCAGCATCGGGTTCGGCCTCCTGATGCTGGGCAGCGCTGCGTGGAAGACCAGCCGGCCGGAGCAGGAACCCTCGCCCGATCAGTGAGGCGGCGCGGCCGTCCGCTCGAAGGAGACCCGCTCCTCTGCTGCCAGGCTGTGCGTCACCTCCTCGATCGGAAGATCCGGCTGCGGACGCGGACCGCGCTGGTTAGCCGTGCTCCAAGGAGATCTCACTCGCAGGTGTCTTCAGCCTGAACACGACGACTCCTGAGTTCGAATACATCACTGTTGCCTGGCGGGATGCATGGAGCAACTGGAGTAGAGCGAGGATGTTCGGGTTCTGTCTGGCAGCTGCCAGGGAAACGTAGATCATCTGAAAATCTCCGGCATGGCTGGTGATGAAGCGACAGAACGAGGGAAGCGACCGCCACTTCCGGCGGATCACCCGATTCCGAAGGTTGCGAAGCCGTTGCCAATTTTCGTCGGGGAGCCACTCGCAGCCCTGTGCTGTCGTCACAGATTTTCTGTCCGCCAGAGCCGGGAACCATTCACCAACCGCATCGTCGTACCAATGAAAGCCGGGCCCCAGCACCACGAAGGTCGCAGTACGAGGAGTGGATGAGGCAATCCAGTTCATCGCTTCGCGGTCGGCACGGGAAACCGCTTGGAGGGGCAATACACCCTCGGCCCGCACCCAGCCATTGCCGACTATCCCGAGGGCCAGAACAGAAACCGTCAAGAAGATCGTGCCGAACTGAGGCCTGAGCAGACCAAGCTGCTTCACGGGTGGCGAGGTGTCCGGGTCGTGAACGTTCAGGTGATCCTCAGCAAAACGGTTCAGACCTGGCTCGATTACATACGCTATTGCCAGGCCCACGAGCAGTCCCATGGGTATGCATGCGGTGGCCATGGCGCCGTTTGGCAACACGAAGAAGAGGGCTGTCATCCACACGGGCAGGTACCACCACCGCGAGAGTACGGCCGCGACGATACCAACAATGCCGAACACAGTAAAAAGCATGGGTGTTGCTTCGGCCGTGAAGGTCACGAAGATGGATAGATCGTGAGGGATGGCAGCCCGTGTGGTGAGAGATGCTGCTTGCCAGGGTGCCAGGCCAAAACGCCCCAGGATCACGATCCACCACGGTGTGGTCAGAGCCAGTGCAACGGCGCCGGCTTCGACCAAGGACAGGAAATCCCACCAGGATCTGGACTCTGCGAGCCAAAGCAGTCCGATGCCCAAGGCCAACGGCACGGGTCTTGCCGGGTGAGACAGCACCGTCAGCGCTGTGAAGACTCCCGTTGATGTCATGCGTACCCATCTGCGCCCGTGATGGTTCAGAAGCTCGCTGGCTTGCCACAGGGCCAGGATCATGAACAAGAACCCAGCCGAGCGTGTCAGCCCGCCACCCATGATTTCCCAGATATACGCCGTTGGAACGAGGGCGAGGGTGGTTCCCGCCCACAGACCGCCGGTCGGGGAACGGAGGATCGAGCGGCCGAGGAGAGCCATCGCTTGAATGCATAGCAGGTTGAGCAACAACGGGAGCCACCGGAGGAGTGTCGTGGTCCGTTGTCCCGTGACGGTTTCGATGAATGCGCCCAAGAAAAACGGGAAGGGTGGGTAGACGAATGGTATGTCATTACCATTGTATGGAATGATACGGGGAAGAGAAAAGTGGTGGGCTCGCACCTGATCAATCATTACGGAGAACATGCCACCGTCGTTGAGCGGAAAATCCGACGACATGACGTACGGCAACCGTACGGCTGCACCGAGGAGGAGTAGCGCGAGGCACCCGGCCATGAACCAGCGATCCGCCATCGGCGGGTGAGGCAGAGTACACGTTTCTGTTGACGATGGAGGTTGTTTCAGGGGTGGGCTGTTGCAATGATGATCTTCCATCGAGGCCTCCGAAGTGCCGTGAGTCACCGTGAGTGTAACGCCTGACTGCCGACAACCCAAGGATGCTTGGATTTGTTGGACTCAATCGATGTCCGGAGTTGTCCCTGGTTGTCTCATGATGGAACGGCATCTTCCGCTGGACCCCGGAGCTGTTGACGAGCATGCGTCATGCCGGCTATGGTGGCACCATACCAGGAGCTTCGAGAACAGGGGTTCAGGAGACGGGGATGTCTGGAGGTGGGGACCGCCGTTCCAGTTGCGGGAGACCTGGAGGAGACCATGCTCCACGGGAGGCCAGGACGGAGGAGAGTCCCGGTTGCCAGCGGACCCCGTGAGGTGCTGTCCGCTGTCTCCTCGGATCTCCGTGCAAGCAGGTGGTCGGACCCTGCTCCGGCGTGGAGGTCCGGGTGAGCACCGGTACGGTGATCGCACCGGTCATTCCCCTGATCTACAGGGCTGCCACGGAGCCGAGCCGCTGGCGTGAGGCTCTGTGCGAGACCGGGGGGATCCTGGGGGCGGATGCCGTGTGGCTGATGTGCCGGGGCCTTCGCGGTGACCATCTTCGCATCGTGGCGTCCTGGGGGGTTCCGGATGAGGTTGCCGAGGCCTACAACGCCGCCCATGCCATGGGGGACGAGCTGGTGGCGGAGACCCTCGGCCGGCCGCTGAAGATGGTGATCTCGACCGCCGTGGTCTTTCCGGAGGAGGAGCTCCACAGGTCCACGGTGTACCGGGAGTTCCTCCGGCCGGCCGGCCTGGTCGAGGCCGCGGGAGCCGCGTTCCTCAAGGAACACGACCTCTACGCGGCCCTCTGGATGGGCCGCAGGGGAAGTTCCCCACCCTTCACCGAGGAGGTGCGCCAGCTTCTCCGCGAGCTGTTTCCCCACATGGACCAGGCCATGACGGTGCACTGCCGCCTGCTCCGGGCCCAGCAGCTCTCGGAGGTCACCGCAGGAGCGCTGGACCGGCTGTCGACCGGCGTTGTCCTGATGGACGGACGGGGACATCCGCTCCTGGTCAACCGGGAGGCGGCCAGGATCAGCAACAGTGACGACGGCTTTTCGATTCTGAAGGAGGGGCCCGCGGCTGCGGACCACGCCCATACCCGGCTTCTCCGCGAACTCATCCGGGAGGCCGGCGCCGCAGGGCCGGGCGCGGAGCGTCCTGCGGGAAGGGCGCTCCGGCTTCCCAGGCCCTCCGGGCGGGCCGACTACCAGATCGTGGTGCTCCCGCTGCCCAGGAGGTGCCAGCCTCTCGAGGAGGGCCCCATCATCGCCGTCCTGTTCATCACGGACCCCGAGAGGTCCCAGACGCCCATCGGCCATCTGATCCGGGACCTCTTCGGCCTGACCGAGGCCGAGGTGCGCCTCGTTCTGGAGCTGCTGTCGGGGAGGAGCCTCTCCGAGGCGGCCAAGGCGCTCGGCCTGTCCCGGAACACTGTCCACTCCCAGCTCTCCTCCGTGTTCCGCAAGACCGGGACTGGGCGGCAGAGCGAGCTTGTCCGGCTGGTCCTCCGGGCCATCGCACCGGTGAAGGGCCCCGACGATTCGTCCGGGTTCCACCTCCGGGTGGGGGGTGTGGCGGAGGCCCCTGACGACCCCGCCTGAACCGTACACCCGGGATCCCGGGATTTTCGGGGTGTCACCCGTTTGGGTGATGCTCCGGGGGTGCGGGTGCGGCATGTTGGGACATCGGGGTTCCAGGCTCCAGCTCGCGAGGGGTGCGGCCGGTCGTCGTGCCAAGTCCCTCTGGAGGGAGCCACCTCGCCGGCAGGCCGGCCAGTACCCGGAACAAGGAGGCACGATGAGTCCGAATCCAATGAACTTGCCCGAGATCCCGAGATCGTACCATCAGGAGCTGCGGTTCCATCCCGAATGGGTCATGGACCCGCCACGGATCTTCCTGGAGAGGTTCGACGAGGAACTGGTGCGGGACATCTACCGCATCAAGATGAAGCACCTGGCGCGCGTGGCCCAGCTCGAGGCCCAGATGGTGGAAGCCCAGGGAGCCATGTACGCCGAGATCGCCGAGGTCATGCAGAAGCGTGGCTGACGGGCTCGATTCCATCGAGCTCATCTCTTTGGAACACGTGGGGAACACCGGCCTGCCCTTCTCGAACCCGGAGAGACACCATGAAGACCGCCCCCATCGTACTGATCGCCTTCCAGGAGCAGGACAACCTCGGCGTGGGATACCTCGCATCCATCCTCCTCCAGAGGGGCCATGACGTCCGGCTCCTCGACTTTCGCCTCGGTCCCGAAGAGATCGCCCGCCTCGTGACCTCCATGGACCCGCTGGTGGTTGGCTTCTCCATCATCTTCCAGTACCACCTGCACGAGTTCAAGGCGCTCATCCGCCACCTGAGGGCCTGTGGTATCCGGTGCCACTTCTGTGCCGGCGGTCATTATCCCAGCCTGCGGTACAGGGAGCTCATGGAGCTCATCGGGGAGCTCGACTCGGTGGTCCTCTTCGAGGGTGAACACACCTTCGTGGAGCTGGTGGAGGCGCTGGCGGATGGCCGCGACTGGCGTGGCATCCGGGGCCTGGCCCACAGAGGCGAGCACGGCCCCGAGGCCAACCCGCTGCGCCCCCTGGAGCCCGACCTCGACCGGTTCCCGCCCCCGGTGCGCATGGCGCCGCGGGAGTACATTCCGGGACGTTCGTACGCCACGATCCTGGCCGGACGCGGCTGCCTGTACAACTGCTCCTTCTGCAGCATCCGGACCTTCTACTCGCAACCGCCGGGACCGCTGAAGAGGTTGCGCCGGCCGGAGATGGTGGTGCAGGAGATGCAGCTCCTTCTGGAGCAGCGCGGTTGCTCCGTGTTCATGTTCCAGGACGACGACTTCCCGGCAGGATCTCCCAGGGAGCGCGGGTGGGTCGATCGCTTCTGCCAGGAGCTCGAGACACGCGGTCTGGCCCACCAGGTTCTCTGGAAGATCAACTGCCGCCCGGACGAGGTGGACGATGCCGTGTTCCGCAGGATGAAGGAGGCGGGCCTCTTCCTGGTCTACCTTGGCATCGAATCGGGCACCGATCACAGTCTGAGACTGATGAACAAGCGGCTCACTGCGGCCGCATGCCTCGAAGCGGTCGCCCGCCTGGTGGGGCTCGGGATCGCCTACGACTTCGGGTTCATGCTCTTCGATCCCCACAGCACCCTGGACTCGGTCGAGGCCAACCTCGATTTCCTCGAGCGTCTCTGTGGTGACGGATCATCCTCCATCACCTACTGCAAGATGCTGCCCTACGCCGGGACCCGGATCGAGGACGAGCTCCGGAGAGAAGGTCGCCTCCTCGGTGATCCAGCTTCAGCGGACTACCGCTTCGACGACCCCCGTGTGGATGCTCTGTGTGGGTGGTTCGCACGCGTGTTCTGGGAGTGGATCGGGTCCCACGAGGGGATCCTGAACCTCTCCCGCTGGGCCAGGTACCACACCACCGTGCTGGACCGGGACAGCGGCACCATGGATGAGGAACGGGCCCTTGGTGAGCGGTGCACGGACCTCGTCTCGGTCAGCAACCGCTTCTTCCTCGACGTCGCGCGTCGCATGACGGCCCTGGCGCGCTCGGCCGGTGGCGGAGTTTCCCTCGTTCCGGCCGTGTGCGAGTTCGCCGACGAGGTCGCCGACTTCCATGCCTGCCACGTCGGCGCCTTCCAGGAGCTGATGGAGAGGGCGCGGGATCTGGCGGCCCGCAAACCCGGCGACACCGGCCGGTTCTCGTGTACGGCATAGGTGTGCGCGCGCCCGGGGTGTTCGCCCGTGGGAGGGACAGATGGTTTCCCCGTCGTTCCGGCCGGGCAGTGCAGCCCCCGCCCACCCGGGGAGCATGCAAGGCGGGGGCGCGGAGGAGGCCCGCCGGAGGGTGTTGAACGCAGGCCGGTGGGACCGCGGATTTCCGGGGCGGGAAAGAGGACGCCCACCCACCCTGTGATTCCGACCGCAGCGGCACGGAGTGCCGCGGAGTGGAGGAATCTCCCCCGGAGCGTACGAGCACCTGCCGCTGATCTTCCCAGGCCGTGCCGGCCGCGGCGGGATCAGGCGGAATCCAGGAGCTCGGTGTCCTCGTGGGCGTAGGCCGGGGAGCAGCAGCAGAGGATGCGGAGCGGGGCCTCCCCGAGGGCCTCGATCCAGTGGGGCGTTCCCGGCGGGATGAGCACCGTGTCGCCCGGGGCCACCTCGAAGGACTCCCTTCCCAGGTGCATCAGGCCCCGCCCGGCGACCACGTGGTACAGCTCCTCGCTCCGGTGGTGCCGGTGGGGGGCCGTGGCCGTGCCCGGGGAAACCTCCGCCTCCGCGAGGCTCTGGTTGCGGTTGCCGTGGACCGCGGGATGCATGAGCTCGCGGATGATCGAGCCGTCCTTCGTGACGTGGGGCTCGACCGCCGAGCGCCGGCTTCGCCGGACGAGTCCGCTCATCGCCACCTCCGGGTGGAATGATACCGCCGGTCCCTCCCGAGGGAGCCGCCGGATCTCGGGGAGCAGCTGCGCCCGGGTGGCATGGTGTGGGGCGCCGCACCTCCCCTCAACCTCTTTCGTTTCATGTTTACCATTTCACGTGAGCCGCTTGCAAGACTCTCTGAAGGTCATACCCATCTGCCCGGCGTTACATCGTACGGATGTCCGGGTATTTTCTATCTTCCTCTCAATCCAATATATCCGTGGAATCCGCGGTTCATTTTCCCGGGTGGGCCGGGACTGACGCCGCGGGAATCCACCTCGATCCAGGACTCTTGCAACAGGCTCACGTTTCACGAACGGGTGGGTGGTTGGCCGTCGCACCTCGCACGGCGGGACCGGGGGGTTGCGCTACACTCGCCCCATGGTCAGCCGGGCACGGCTCCTCGAGGTCCTCGACCGCTTCCCGAGCACGCGGGTGGTGCTCTGGGGCGACCTGGTGCTGGACCGCTTCGTCCTGGGCACCCCCAAGCGGATCTCCCGGGAGGCGCCGGTCATCATCCTGCGCTACGAGGGCCAGCGCGACATCCCCGGTGGCGCCGCCAACGCCCTGGCGAACCTCGCAGCGCTGGACGTGGAGGTCCGCGCCGTGGGCGCCGTGGGCGAGGACGAGCCCGGAAGCGCCCTCCTGAACGCGCTGGAGGGGCTCGGCGTGGACACCGCTGGCGTGCTCCGCCTCCCCGGTTTCAGGACCCCCATGAAGGTGCGCCTCCTGGGCGGCGGCGCCTGCTCCCTGAAACACCAGATGGCCCGCTACGACGTGGAGGACGAGGTCGGCGACGACCCCACCATCCACCGGCGCATGGGCGAGCTCCTGGAGGCGGCCCTGGACGGCGCGGCGGCCGCCGCCGTCTCGGACTACGGCTACGGCACCGTGGACCCCGGGGTCCTGGCGCGAACCTGCTCCGGCTCCGACAGGCCGGCCTGGGTCACACTGGATTCCCGCTACCGCCTCGGCCGGCTCACGAGCGTGGACGGTGCCACCCCGAACCTGGAGGAGCTGGAGGCCTGGGCCGGCGGGAGGCTGACCACCGACGAGGCCGTGGCCGCCGGCGCCGAGCGCCTCCGGCAGCACCTGGGAGCGCGCTTCGTGCTGGCGACCCGGGGCAACCACGGCATGACGCTCGTCCACGAGGACGGGCCGGCCGCCCACATCCCCGTCTGGGGCAGCGACGAGGTGGCCGACGTGACAGGTGCCGGCGACACCGTGCTGGCCGTGCTCACGGCCGCCCTGGCCGCCGGCGCCTCCCCCCTGGAGGCCGCCCGCCTCGCCAACTACGGCGGCGGCATCGTGGTGATGAAGCTGGGGACGGCCACGGCCTCGCGCGAGGAGCTCCGCCGGGCCGTCGTGGCCGACACCACCCTCGAGCCATGACCACCCCCGCCCCCGCCCCGCTGGTCTCCCTGGACGAGGCGGCCCGGACCTGCCGCCACTGGCGGGAGGAGGGCCTCGTGGTGGTGCTGGCCAACGGGGCCTTCGACATGCTCCACGTGGGTCACGTGCGCTACCTGGCCGGGGCCCGGGCCGAGGGCGACCGCCTGGTGGTGGCCGTGAACACCGACGCCTCGGTGCGCCTCGCCAAGGGCCCGGATCGCCCCATCGTCCCGGAGGCAGAGCGTGCCGAGCTGGTCTCCCAGCTCCGGATGGTGGACCTGGTCCTGCTCTTCGACGACCGGACCGTGGCCCCGGTGCTCGAGGCCCTCCGCCCCCAGGTCCACGCCAAGGGCACCGACTACACGGCCGACACGGTACCCGAGCGCGAGGTGGTGGCGGCCTACGGCGGCCGGACCGCCATCTGCGGCGACCCCAAGGACCACTCCACCACCGACGCCGTGGCGGAGATCCTGGAGAGGTTCGGGAACCGGGAGTAGCCCGTCCCGCGTACAATCCACCCATGAGGGTCCTGCTGGTCCGCCTGTCGGCGCTCGGCGATGTGGTGCACACCTGGCCGCTGGCCGTGGAGCTCAGGCGCCGGGTGCCTGGCCTCGAGCTCACCTGGGTCGTGGAGGAGCCGCTGAGGGCCCTGGTGGAGGGGCACCCTGCAGTGGACCACGTGGTCACGGTGGCCACCAGGAGGTGGCGCCGCAGGCCCACGGGCACCCGGACCCGCCGGGAGATCGGGAGTCTCCGCAGACGGCTCCGGACCCTGGAGCCTGAGCTCTGCCTGGACCCCCAGGGGACCTCCAAGTCCGCCCTGGTCACCTGGCTCTCCGCGGCACCCCGGCGGGCCGGCCTGGCCCGGCCCTGGCGCCGCGAGCTCCTCCCGGGCCTCGCCTACACCGGGACCCTGGCGGTGGAGCCCGGGGATCCCCACGTGGTCCGGACCAACCTCCAGTTCCTCAGGGCCCTCGGAACGAAGGCCCCCGACGCCCCCACCGCTCCCGACGGACGTTGGCTCCTGTCCCGGGCCGACGCCGTGCGGCCCGCGGGCCTCGAGGTGCCCTACGCCGTGATCCTGCCGGGAACCGGCCGGGCCTTCAAGATCATTCCCGCGGAGATCCTTGGCGGGGTGGCCCGCGGCCTGGCCGGGCACGTGGGGCGGGTGGTGGTGGCGTGGGGCCCCGGCGAGGAGGCCCGGGCCCGGGAGGTTGCCGGGGAAGGGGGGCCGGCGGTCGAGGTTGCGCCCCCCACCTCCCTGCTGGAGCTGACCGCCCTGCTGGGGGAGGCCCGGATCGTGGTGGGGGGAGATACCGGCCCCGTCCACCTCTCGGCGAGCCTCGGGATCCCCACGGTGGCGGTCCACATGGCCACCAGCGCGGCCCGGAACCGTCCCCTCGGCTCCCGGGTGGCCGTGGTGGACACCACCCGGGGGGTCGCCTCGGCACGGACCGGCCGGGCCAGGGTCAGGCCGGGCCCGCCCCCCGATGCCGGGAGGATCCTCGAGGCGGCCCACGGCCTCCTTGTCACCGGGAGCTGACACGTCCCCCGTCATCCCCCTCGCTGGTTTCTGCTACGATTGTTCCGGCCTTCGGGATGTCTACCAACGGAGCAGCGGAGCGAACGTCCCGGGGTGCGTGCGGGCCGGAGCTGGACCCGCCCCGCGGGTGGGTCCCGGACTCGATGCTACAATCGAAACCGCGATGCCGGAAGAAGAAACGGATGGGTAGACGATGGCGTTGAAGATCGGGGAGCTCCTGCTCAAGGCGAAGCTGATCACCGAGGAGCAACTGCAGAAGGCGCTGGACGAGCAGAGCCAGGTGGGTGGACGCCTGGGAGAACATCTCCTCCGGCTGGGGTACGTCACCGAGGAGGACATCCTGGACTGTCTCTCCCAGCAGTGTGGCGTACCCTCCATCAACCTGCGGCACTTCGACATCGACGAGTCCATCATCCGGCTGATCCCTCCGGACGTGGCCCGGAAGTACCAGTTCATCCCGGTCTCCAAGACGGGTGCCACCCTCACCGTGGCCATGAGCGATCCCACCAACGTCTTTGCCATGGACGACATCACCTTCATCACGGGTTACCGCGTGGAGCCCGTGGTGGCCTCCGAGGAGGCTCTCAGGGAGGCCATCGACCGCTACTACGGCACCACCCACGCCATCGAGCTCAAGAAGGTGATGGACGATCTCTCCACCGTCGAGGAGACCGCCTCGCTGGAGGTCCTGGAGGAGGAGGAGGATCTGGATGTTGCCGACCTGGAGGCGGGGGCCGAGGAGGCCCCGGTGGTCCGGCTGGTGAACCTGATCCTCTCCGACGCCATCAAGCGAGGCGCCTCCGACATCCACATCGAGCCCTACGAGCGCTCCTACCGGGTCCGCTTCAGGATCGACGGCGTCCTCTACGAGGCCATGAACCCTCCGCTCAAGCTCAAGGAGGCCATCACCTCTCGCGTCAAGATCCTTGCCAAGCTGGACATCGCGGAGAAGCGCCTCCCCCAGGACGGTCGCATCAAGCTCAAGATGAAGATGGCCGGAAAGCTCAAGGAGCTCGACTTTCGCGTCTCCACCATTCCCACACTTCACGGCGAGAAGGTCGTCCTCCGGCTCCTCGACAAGGAGAACCTCCAGCTCGACATGACCCGCCTCGGCTTCGAGAAGTCCAGTCTCAAGAGGTTCGAGGAGGCCATCTTTCAGCCCTACGGCATGGTTCTCGTCACCGGTCCCACCGGGTCCGGAAAGACCAACACCCTCTACTCCGCGCTGTCCCGCCTCAACACCTCCGAGCGCAACATCATGACCGCCGAGGACCCCGTGGAGTTCCAGCTGGCCGGCATCAACCAGGTCCAGATGAAGGAGTCCATCGGCCTGAACTTCGCCGCCGCGCTCCGGTCCTTCCTCCGGCAGGACCCCAACATTGTCCTCGTGGGTGAGGTCCGGGACTTCGAGACCGCCGAGATCGCCATCAAGGCAGCGCTCACCGGCCACCTGGTGCTCTCCACCCTCCACACCAACGACGCTCCCTCCACCATCAACCGTCTCATGAACATGGGCATCGAGCCCTTCCTGGTGGCCACCTCCGTGAACCTCATCTGCGCCCAGCGGCTGGTCCGGAGGATCTGCTCCAAGTGCAAGGAGGCGGAGGACGTGCCGGTGCAGGCGTTGCTCAACGTGGGCTTCTCCGAGGCCGAGGCCCCCAACATCGAGCTCCACCGGGGCCGGGGCTGCGACGTGTGCAACAACACGGGTTACAAGGGGCGTGTTGGCCTGTTCGAGGTGATGGACGTCACCGATGACATCCGCGAGCTCATCCTCTCCGGCGCCACTGCGGTAGAGTTACGGAGAAAGGCCATCGAGGAGGGCATGGTGACTCTGCGCGAATCGGGTCTCCAGAAGATCCGCGAGGGCCTCACCACCATCGAAGAGGTGGTCCGTGAGACGATCTTGTGAGATGTGAGACGAGGGAGGTGGCATGTCGGCCAGCTTGCATCACCTGCTGAAGACCATGGTGGAGCGCGGGGGCACCGACCTTCACGTCACCACGAACTCACCTCCAGTCATCCGCGTGGACGGCATCCTCATCCCGCTGGAGGGCAAGCCGCTCACAGCCGTGGAGACAAAGAAGCTGGCCTACTCGATCCTCACCGATGCCCAGAAGCACCGCTTCGAGGAGACGCTGGAGCTGGACCTCTCCTTCGGCATCAAGGGTCTGGCCCGCTTCCGGGCGAACATCTTCATGCAGCGGGGCGCCGTGGCCGGCGCGTTCCGGCGGATCCCCTACGAGATCCTCGGGTTCCGGGAGCTGGGTCTGCCCCCCGTGGTGGAGTCGCTCTGCGACAAGCCCCGGGGCCTCGTCCTGGTGACGGGTCCCACTGGATCGGGCAAGTCCACCACGCTCGCCGCCATGATCGACAAGATCAACCGGGAGCGCCCGGTCCACATCCTGACCATCGAGGATCCCGTGGAGTACCTCCACTCCCACAAGAAGGCGCTGATCAACCAGCGGGAGCTCAACGCGGACACCCACTCCTTCCCCAATGCCCTGAGGTCCGTGCTCCGTGAAGACCCCGACGTTGTCCTGGTGGGCGAGATGCGGGACCTGGAGACCATCGAGTCGGCGCTGCGCATCGCCGAGACCGGTCACCTCACCTTCGCCACCCTCCACACCAACTCCGCACCCCAGACGATCAACCGGATCGTGGACGTCTTTCCCGAGCACCAGCAGGCCCAGATCAGGGCCCAGCTCAGCTTCGTGCTGGAGGGTATCATCTGTCAGGCCCTGCTGCCGCGGGCCTCGGGCAAGGGCCGGGCTCTGGCCACGGAGATCCTGATCCCCAACTCGGGCATCCGGAACCTCATCCGTGAGGACAAGATCCACCAGATCTACTCCATGATGCAGGCCGGCCAGCTCAAGCACGGCATGCAGACCTTCAACCAGTCCCTGGCCACGCTCTACCACCGGAGGATGATCTCGCTCCAGGTCGCCATGGGGTACACCTCCCACCCGGACGAGCTCCAGGACATGATCAACCGGGGTATCGGAGCCCCAGCGGCCTCGCCGGCCGAAGCCAGCCGCCAAAGGAGGTCCTGATCCATGCCCAGTTACGAATGGAAAGGACGCGACCGCAACGGCAACGCCCAGTCGGGGGTCCTGCTCGCCGACAGCAAGGACGCCGTGATCGCCGCCCTCCGCCGCCAGCAGATCGTGGTCACCACGGTCAAGGAGAAGGGCAAGGAGATCGCGCTGCCCCGGCTCGGAGGAGGGATCAGCAGCAAGGACATCGCGGTCTTCACCCGCCAGTTCTCGGTGATGATCGATGCGGGCCTCCCCCTGGTGCAGTGCCTGGACATCCTGGGTCAGCAACAGGAGAACAAGGCCTTCCAGAAGGTCATCCTCCAGGTCCGTCAGGACGTGGAGGCGGGCTCCTCCCTGGCGGAGGCCATGCGGAAGCACCCCCAGGCCTTCGACGATCTCTACGTGAACATGGTGGCGGCGGGCGAGGCCGGCGGCATCCTGGACACCATCCTCCAGCGCCTGGCCCTCTACATCGAGAAGGCGGTGAAGCTCAAGACCCAGGTGCGCTCCGCCATGATCTACCCCATCTCGGTGATCACCATCGCCATCCTCGTGGTCTACGTGATCCTGTGGAAGGTCATCCCCGTGTTCGCCTCCCTCTTCCAGGGCCTCGGCGCGGACCTGCCCTTCCTGACACTGGCCGTGGTGGCCATGTCGAACTTCATCGGACGGTTCTGGTGGCTGATCATCATCGTGGTGGTGGCCGCAATCTTCGCCCTCCGCCAGTACTACCAGACCGAGGCCGGACGGAAGACCATCGACGGTCTCCTCCTCAAGGCTCCGGTGCTGGGCATCATCCTCCGGAAGATCGCGGTGGCCCGGTTCTGCAGGACGCTGGGAACCCTGCTCAGCTCCGGCGTGGCCATCCTGGAATCGCTGGACATCACGGCACGGACGGCGGGCAACGCCATCATCGAGGAGGCGATCTTGTCCGTCCGGAAGGCGGTGGAAGAGGGCAAGACCATCGCCGAGCCGCTCGCCCGGACGGAGCAGTTCCCGCCCATGGTGTGCCAGATGATCAGCGTGGGTGAGCAGACCGGCGCCATGGACACCATGCTGTCGAAGATCGCCGACTTCTACGAGGACGAGGTGGATGCCGCCGTGGACGGCATGATGAAGCTCATCGAGCCCCTGATGATCTTCTTCCTGGGCATCGTGATCGGCACCATCGTCGTGGCCATGTACCTGCCCATGTTCACCCTCATCAGCAAGATCGGGTGATGTCCCGGGGCGGCCCGGCGCCAGTGACCCCATCGGGCGGGACCTCGGTCCCGCCCGATGCTTCCTCCCGTGACCGGACCCTGCTCTGGCTGGTGGGCATCCGCATCGTCGCCATCTCCACCCTCTTCCTGGGTTCGCTCATCATCCAGGCCACCACCCGCACCATCCTCCCCCTGGGGAGCTTCTACGTCCTGGTTCTCGTCACCTACGGGCTGTCGCTCCTCTACCTCCTGATCCACGCCAGGAACATCTCGCCGACCATCCAGTCCATCGTCCAGCTCCTGGGCGACCTCGGGATCGTCAGCGGGTTCGTCTACGTGACAGGGGGGGTCTACTCGCCCTTCTCCTTCCTCTACCTGGCGGTGATCGTCGGCGCGGCGGTCCTCCTGCGCGGTGGCGGACTCATCTTCGCGGGGCTGTCCGCCGTCGCCTACGGGGTCCTGGTGGACCTCATGGTGTACGGCGTGATCCCGCTGCCGCCGAACCTCGCCGGAGAGCGGGTCGTCCTGCCATCGTCCCGTGTCCTCTACCAGCTGCTCATCCACGTGGTCGGGTTCGCGCTGGTGGCGCTTCTGGTGTCCTACCTCACCGAGTCCCTCCGCAAGGCCCGCCGGAGCCTCGAGGAGGAGCGGGAGCGGGCGCGGCAGCTCGCGGCCCTCACCAACCACGTGGTCCGCTCCGTCACGGCCGGCATCCTCGCCACGGACATGGAGGGGCGGGTCCTCCACCTCAACCCTGCCGGAGCCGCCATCCTCCACATCGAGGACCCCGACGCCCTCGCGGGGAAGCCCGTCGCCGACGTGATGCCGCTGGAGGGCCTGCGGTGGGGCCTCCTGCTGGCCCGGGCCCGCCGGGGACAGCGGGTCCGCGCCGAGGGGCGGCTCGGCGACACCGAGGTGCGCCTCGGCCTCACGGTGGGCCGGCTCTCCGACGAGACCGGGACCCACGTGGGGTTCGTGGTCAACTTCCAGGACCTCACCGAGGTGGAACGGGAGCTGGAGCGGCAGCGCCTCCAGGAGCGCATGTCGGCCGTGGGCGAGCTGGCGGCCCGGGTGGCCCACGAGATCAAGAACCCTCTGGCCTCCATCTCGGGATCCGCCCAGGTGCTCGCCCGCCACGAGCACTCCGATCCCACCGCCGACCGGCTCCTCGGCATCGTGGTGGACGAGTCTCGGAGGCTCTCCAGGATCCTGGACGGCTTCCTCGCCTACACCCGGCCGCGGGACACCACGCGGACCACGTGTGACCTCGTGGCCATCATCGATGCCGCGGTGGAGCTGCTCCTCCAGTCGGAGATTGCCTCCACCGGATGCTCCATCCAGCTCGAGCTCCCCGAGACCCTCCACGTCCTCGGCGACGAGGACCAGCTCCGGCAGATGGCCTGGAACCTCACCCTGAACGCCCTCCAGGCCATGCCCGAGGGGGGGGATCTCGTGATCTCCGGTACCGTGGAGAACGGCGAGGCGGTCATCCGCTGGACCGACACGGGGTGTGGCATGGACGAGGAGATCCGCAAGAGGGCCTTCGATCCGTTCGTGACGACCCGCGCCGGCGGGACCGGCCTCGGGCTCGCCATCGTGTACACCGTGGTTGACGAGCACGGCGGTTCGGTGGACATTGAGAGTGCGCCGGAGCGGGGCACCACCGTCACGGTCCGGCTCCCGCTCAGCGGAGACAACGGATGAAGACCAGACGCATCCTGGTGGTCGACGACGAACGCTCCATCCGGGAGCTCCTCAGGATCCTCCTGGAGCAGGAGGGCTACGAGGTGGAAGACGCCGAATCCGTCGCCCAGGCGGTGGAGCGGCTGGAGGCCTCCTCCTTCGACATGGTGATCTGCGACCTGAAGCTTCCGGACGGGGTCGGCCTCGACGTCATGAAGACCGCGAGGGGGGCCGGCATCGCCACGCCCTTCGTGATCATCACCGCCCACACGACCCCCCAGCATGCCCTTGACGCACTCCGCGCCGGCGCCGTGGAGTACCTCTCCAAGCCATTCGACGTGGAGGACCTCAGGCACATCGTCACCAAGTACATCGGGCCGCGGGACCCGGCCGAGCCGGCCGCGGAGGTCCCCGAGCTCATCGGCTCCTCGAAGCCCATGCGCAAGATCCTCGCCCAGGTCCCCCGGCTCGCCTCGACACCCGCCACCGTGCTGATCACCGGCGAGAGCGGAACCGGCAAGGAGCTCCTGGCCCGGGCCCTTCACAACCGGTCGCCCAGGGCCGGCGGCCCCTTTCTCACCATCAACTGCGGCGCGCTGCCCGAGGGCCTCCTGGAATCCGAGCTCTTCGGGCACGTCCGCGGGGCGTTCACCGGCGCGGTCCGCGACCACCCCGGCCTCTTCGCCCAGGCCACCGGGGGGACCCTCTTCCTCGACGAGGTGGGGGAGCTCTCCCCGGCCATCCAGGTCAAGCTCCTCCGCGTCCTCCAGGAGCGCATGGTCCGGCAGGTCGGCGGAACCCAGGAAATCGCCGTGGACGTTCGCATCATCGCCGCCACGAACCGCGATCTGGCCGAGGAGATGGAGCAGGGACGCTTCCGGAAGGACCTCTACTACAGGCTCAACGTCCTTCACGTCCACCTTCCCCCGCTCCGGGCGCGGAAGGACGACATTCCCGAGCTGGCCCGGCACTTCGCCGACAGGATCTGCGCACAGCTTGGCATTCCTCAGAAACGCCTGACACCGGATGCCATCCGGGTCCTCCAGGCCCACTCGTGGCCCGGAAATGTACGGGAGCTCGAGAACATCCTGGAGCGCACCATCGCACTGGAGAGCAGCGAGATCATCACGTCGGGAAGCCTGCCCGAGGCTCTTCGCGGGCTCTCCACGCGATCGGAGCCGGCCCAGGTTCCGCTCCCGGAGGAGGGTCTCGACATCGAGGAGTACATGGAGGAGCTACGGCGCTCCCTCATGCGGCAGGCCCTGGAGCGCACGGGGGGGCAGCAGAAGCGCGCCGCGGAGCTTCTGAGGATGTCCTACAGGGCGTTCCGCTATCATGCGGAGAAGCTCGGGCTCTCCCGAGAGGAGGACTCCTGAATGCGTCCAGCCAGCACCCTGCTTGCCGCCACGCTCGTGATCCTGACGGCCTGTACGACGCCTCCTGCCACCGACACCACCTCCGCGATGCAGGGAACCGGGGAGAGCTCCGCACACCACCAGCTGCTCACGCCACCCCACGCCGTCCTGCCCGACGGCACGGTCATCACCCTGGAGCTTGCCGTCACCCCGGAGGAGCATCAGCAGGGGTTGATGTTCCGCACGGGCCTGCCGGCCGACCGGGGCATGCTGTTCCTCTTCGAGGAGGAGACCATCCCCTCGTTCTGGATGAAGGACACGTGGATCCCGCTGGACATCGTGTTCCTGGGAGCCGACGGCACGGTCCACGACGTGGTGGAGAACGTGCCACCATGCACCGCCGAGCCCTGTCCCCGGTACAGCCCCACGGTGCCCGGCACTGCCGTGCTCGAGCTCAGCGCCGGCACGGCGGCGGCCCACGGCATCACCCGGGGGACCCGGATCGCCATCGAGGGTGTGTCCCGGATGCAGCAACACTGATCCTGCCGGGGGCCATCTCCCGGCCGGGCGCACCGCCCCGCCTCCACGGGAGTGGACAGTCCGGAACCCGGGGCAGTCTGGCGGGGAGGGATGGAATTCAGATCAGGATTCTTTCGGGGAAGAGCTCTTCTCCGTCTCCTTCGGCGAACTCGAACTCTTGGATGTTTCCGTGGAAGTGGATGATGTTCCGGAATCCCTGGAGGACCCCGACGAACCGCCTCGTCCGTTGCCCTTGCCGTAGTCGGTCACGTACCAGCCGCTTCCCTTGAACTGGAGAGCCGGCACTCCCAGGAGCCGGCGCAGCTTGCCACCGCACTTCGGACATTCCATCAGCGGAGCATCGTCCACCCTCTGGATCCGCTCCACATGCTCACCGCAGGACTGGCACTCGTACTCGTACAGCGGCATGATGTTCCTCCATGGTGTGCCTCGTGACATCACCCTGTCAGCGTGATGATCCTGTTCATCGTTCTCCGTCCGGCTCGCCACCCGATCGCCGCACCTGGATACGCACGCCACTTGGCTGCCGGTGTTCGACCTCCACGAGCCGGAGTGCCGCAAAGGCAAACAGGATCCGCGCATTGATCCCGGCCGAGAAGGGACCCCCCTCGCACAACTCGAACAACGTCTTCCGGCCGTCCACCATTTCCAGCAGCTCCCGCTCGCCCCTCTGGAGACGGAGGCCGGCCAGGGACTTGGGGGGCGGAAGGGGGTGGATCAGGGCGTTCCGCCCTCCCAGGCGTGCGGTCACCCGCCGGCCATCCGCGATCCGGCGGCAGCCGTCGAGCACGGCCCGAGGCGTCGGGATCGTGATCTTGAAGACCTCGTCCTCCCGGAACCGGCCCACCTGGAAGGACACCGTTCCGGAATCCCAGTTGAAGAGATCCCACAGGATCCGCTGCACCTGGCGCCGGACGGCCGGGCCCAGCTCCTCTGCGGGCAGGAAGCCAAGGTCCACGAGGATCTCGCCGTGTCTCTTTCCTTTCGACCGCTCGAGCTCGTCGCTGGAGACCTCGAGCTGAACACCGGAGATCCTGCCCTCCTCCACCAGCATGGTACCGAGGCGCTCCTCCGGATCCGTGGAGTCCGCAAAGATCACGTCTCCATCCAGGATGTAGACACGCTTCGACACCTCCTCGCGGCTCACCTCCATCACGCCCGGCACCCTGTACCGGTGGATGGTGGCCAGCATCTCGGGGAGGGAGTCCTCCTCGAGGCGGCCGCGGAAGACGAATCTGTCCTCGGTCATGCGTCGCATACCGGTGGGTCGCCCATGGCGGAAGCGCAAGGGAATCGAACCCTCCGACCGGCCCTCACCGGACCGGCCCAACGGATTTGAAGTCCGCGGGAGCCACCAGGCCCCATGCGCTTCCCCGGCCGGCATTTATACCACAGATCCCCCCTCGGAGATTGACAGCCCCCCGCCACTCTGCTACAAGAATCCCCCGCGTGGGGCCGTAGCTCAGCTGGGAGAGCGCATGAATGGCATTCATGAGGTCGTGGGTTCGATCCCCATCGGCTCCACCAACAGCCTGATGTCGTGAGCGCGCTCCACCTCGTTGGAGCGCGCTTCTTTCTTCCATCGCCAAACCGGGGATCGTGTGGCGGTACCGGTGAGTGGTCCGTAGGCCGCCCCCCACCCGAAAAGTGCCACCCATTAGAAGGCGTTCGTCAAGCGGGCACAGTTTGAGTTGAGCCGGGGCGGGGGTGCCCGGCGATGGTCTGGACAGGTTGTGGAGCGCACCGGATGGTGATTGCCCTGCGGCCGGACTC
>Ga0256835_1000707_pt1 | contig 22718 bp, 23 predicted proteins | sample PIR30metaG_FD_185972 | JGI IMG/M metagenome (GOLD analysis project Ga0256835, IMG submission 185972) | Hydrothermal vent microbial communities from East Pacific Rise, Pacific Ocean - PIR-30 | ecosystem: Environmental > Aquatic > Marine > Hydrothermal vents | place: Pacific Ocean: East Pacific...
CTAACTACCGGTCGTTTGGGCCGAGTGTGCAAAGCGCCTGGCTCCCCGCAAACTTCATCCCGATACCCTTGCGATTTAGTATGGTTGCACGGTCTTGGCGATGGTTGTGCAATTTGGTCGATTTTTTCGCTTGACACTAATGCACCCCGGGCCTAATAAAATGGTACTTTGATATTTGTGGGCACAAAAGGCACAATCAGCCCAGGGTGTGGCCACCCTGGCCGCAAAACCAGCCGGCCAACGCGCACGTGACCCCAAATACAACCCGGCCGGTCTGGGGCGCGGTTGCAAAAGAAAGCGTGGCCCGCCGGCGACCGCCGGTTGATCGCCGGGGAGCGGTGCGACCCCCCGTTTTGGTTAAAAGAGCATGATCGCCGATATCTACCAAAAGCCCATCCTGGTCTTCGGGTGCGGCAACGTACTTTTTGGCGACGACGGCTTTGGACCGGCGGTGATCCAGTGGCTAAAGGCCGAACAAGACCTGCCGCCGGCGGTGACGGCCGTAGACGTCGGCACCTCGGTGCGCGACCTGCTCTTTGACCTGCTGCTGGCCCCGGTCAAGCCCCGCTGCCTCTTGATAGTGGACGCCACCGGGCAAGCGGGGACGGCCCCGGGCGAGCTGGTGGAGCTGGAGCTGGACCGGATCGAGGCGGCCAAGAGCAATGATTTTTCGGTGCACCAGTTCCCTTCCCTCAACCTGCTCCAGGAGCTAAACGATCAGGACGGGGTAGAGGTGAGGGTGCTGGCGGTGCGGGTTAGCCATATTCCGGACCGGGTGGCCCCGGGGCTCTCCGGGCCGGTGGCCGCGGCGGTGCCCGCGGCCGGCCGCTGGGTGATAGACAGGATCGCCGCCGCCCAAGCCGGTTGAACCATAGCAATCGATCAGGGAGAAGCACGGATGTACGTGGTTAGGGTTTCCAAGCTGGCCGATAGTATCGGGGTGCATCGCAACACCATCCGCAACTGGATCAAGCAGGGCCGGCTGGAGGCCGGCCCGGCCCCGGGCAAGGGGCTGTTGCTCACCAAGCAGGAGCTGGAGCGCATCTGCCGGGAATACAACCTGGAGCCGGCCTCGCTCATGGACCGCCCCCTGCCGGCCGAACAGGCCCAGGCGGTGCTGGGCGCGGCGGTGCACATGCCCATCCGGCACATGGGCCAGCGCACCGAGCGCCTGCGTCCCGATCCCCAGTGGGCCGATGTCTGCCTCACCTGCGGCACCTGCGCCAGCACCTGCCCCATCGCCGGGGTGGACGGCCTGGACCCCCGCAAGGCGGTGCGCATGGTGGTGTTGGGCCTGGAGCAGGAGCTCATCAACTCCCAGTGGCCCTGGAAGTGCACCCTGTGCGGCAAGTGCGAGGAAGCCTGTCCCATGAACGTGGAGATCGTGGCCATGCTGCGCCGGGTGCGCGGCCTGCGACCCCGCCAGGAGGTGCCGGGACCCATGCACAAGGGCGTGCTCATGGACCTGGAGCGGGGCAATAACCTCGGCATCCCCAAGGAGGACTTCCTCTTCCTGCTCGAGGACCTGGGCCAGGAGCTGGCCGAGGAGGGCTGCCCCGGCTTCGTGGCCCCGGTGGACAAGCAGGGGGCCAACCTCATGATCACGGTCAACTCCAAGGAGCCCTTTGCCGAGCCCGACGACATGAAGTTCTGGTGGCGCATCTTCCACGCCGCCGGCGAGGATTGGACCATCCCCAGCGACCACTGGGAGGGGGTCAACTGGGCCCTGTTCACCGGCGACGACGAGTCCATGAAGACCCTGGTGGGCCGCCTGGTGGACAACATGTACCGCCTGGATTGCAAGACCTTGCTCCTACCGGAGTGAGGCCACGCCTACTACGCGACCAGGCTTGGTCTGCAAAAGTGGTTCGCCGAGGACCTGAAGAACTTCGAGGTGGTCACCGTCTTCGATCTCCTGGAGCGCTACCTCAAGCAGGGGCGCATCCAGGTGGACCCCTCCCGCCACCCCGAGGTCGTCACCTATCACGACCCCTGCAACTACACCCGCAAGTCTCTCAAGGCCTTTGGCCAGAGCTACGGCGAGGTGGGGCGCTGGATCACCCGCCAGTGCGCCCCCAACCTGGTGGATATGTACCCCTGCGGCGACAGCAACTACTGCTGCGGGGCCGGCGGCGGGGCCTGGGCCATGGGCTTCCACGAGGAGCGGGTCTACTATGGCCGGGTCAAGGCCCAGCAGATAAAAAGAACCGGGGCCCGGCTGGTGGTGGCGCCCTGCCACAACTGCCGGGACCAGATCCTCAAAAGCCTTACCCGGGAATACAACCTGGATATTGAAGTGAAGTACATCTGGGAGCTGGTGGCCGACAGCCTGGTGGTCGCCGGCGAGCCCGCGCGCCAAGACGCGGGCCGGGAGTAGAGCCATGAGTCAGCAGTGTATCGGATCGGTTATGGTGGTCGGCGGCGGCATCGCCGGCATACAGGCCGCCCTGGATATGGCCGAAAGCGGTTACTACGTCTACCTGGTGGAGCGCAGCGGAGCCATCGGGGGGGTCATGGCCCAGTTGGACAAGACCTTTCCCACCAACGACTGCTCCATGTGAATCATCTCGCCCAAGTTGGTCGAGTGCGGTCGGCACTTGAATATAGAGTTGATGACCCTCACCGAGGTGCTCCAGGTGGAGGGCCAGGCCGGTGATTTCACCGTTACCCTCAAGCAACACCCCCGCTACGTGGACATGGACAAATGTATCGCCTGTGGCGAGTGCGCGGCCAAGTGCCCCAAGAAGGTCGACGACGAGTACGACCAGGGGCTGGCCAAGCGTAAGGCCATTTACGTCCAGTACGCCCAGGCGGTGCCCCTGAAATACCAGATCGATCCCGAGGCCTGCATCTACCTGCAAAAGGGCAAGTGCGGCGCCTGCGCCAAGGTCTGCCCGGCCGGGGCCATCAACTTTGACGACCGCCCCGGGCAAAAGACCCTGCGGGTGGGTTCCTTGGTGATGGCCCCCGGCTTCGAGCCCTTCAACCCCGCCGGCCGGGCCACCTGGGGCTACGATCGTTTCCCCAACGTCATCACCTCCCTGGAGCTGGAGCGCCTGCTGTCGGCCTCGGGTCCCACCGAGGGTCACCTGGTGCGCCCCGGCGACGGCAAAGAGGTTAAGCGGCTGGCCTTTTTGCAGTGCGTGGGCAGCCGGGACCTGAACCAGGCCGGCCGGGGCTACTGCTCGGGCATCTGCTGCATGTACGCGGTGAAGGAGGCGGTGATCGCCATGGAGCACCAGCCGGAGCTGGAGGCCTCCATCTTCTTCATGGACATGCGCACTCACGGCAAGGATTTCGAGCGCTACTACCAGCGGGCCCAGGAGGCCGGGGTGCACTTCAACCGCTGCCGGGTGCACTCGGTGGAGCCGGGCGAGCGCGACGGCGACCTCTCCCTGCGCTACATCACCAACCAGGGCCGCCAGGTCTCCCAGGACTTCGACCTGGTGGTGCTCTCGGTGGGGGTGCAGGTGTCGGACCAGGCGGCGGAGCTGGCCCGGCGCTGCGGGGTGCCGCTCAACGACAACCGCTTTGCCAAGCGCTCCGGCTTCCAGCCGGTGGCCGCCTTCCAGCGCCCCGGCGTCTTCGTGGCCGGCGCCTTTGCCGGGCCCCACGACATCCCCATGAGCGTCACCGACGCCTCGGCCGCGGCCGCGGCGGCCACCGGCATCCTGGCCCCGGCCCGCCACAGCCTCACCCAGAGCAAGCAGTTCCCGCCCGAGCGCGACGTCTCCGGCCAGGAGCCCCGGGTGGGGGTCTTCATCTGCCACTGCGGCTCCAACATCGCCGGGGTCATTGACGTTAAGGCCCTGCAGGACTACGCCGCCGGCCTGCCGCAGGTGGTGCACGTGGAGCGCAACCTCTTTACCTGCTCGGCCGACAGCCAGGACCTGATCAAGCAGGCCATCGCCGAGAAGGGGCTCAACCGGGTGGTGGTGGCCGCCTGCACCCCGCGCACCCACGAGCCCCTTTTCAAGGAGACCATGAAGGCGGCCGGGCTCAACGAGAACCTCTTTGAGATGGCCAACATCCGCAACCAGGGGGCCTGGGTGCACGCCGGCGAGCCGGCGGCGGCCACCGCCAAGGCCAAGGACCTGGTGCGCATGGCCGTGGCCAAGGCCGGCCTGCTGGCCCCCCAGCCGCCCCTTTCGGTGGGGGTTACCCGGCGGGCCCTGGTGGTGGGCGGCGGCCTGGCCGGCATGACCAGCGCCCTGGGCCTGGCCGACCAGGGCTACCCGGTGGACCTGGTGGAGGCCAGCCCGCGGCTGGGCGGGGCCGCCCTGCACCTGTTCATGAACTGGCGCGAGGAGCCGGTGGATTTGGAGATAGCCTCGCTCATCGCGCGGGTCCAGGACCACCCCTTGATCACCATCCACCTGCGCAGCCGGGTGCGGGCGGCCGATGGTTTCGTGGGCAACTTCATCTCCCGCCTGGCCACCCCCGAGGGCGAGAAGGTCATTGAGCACGGGGTGGGCATCGTGGCCACCGGCGGCCAGCCCCACAAGCCCGATGAATACGGCTACGGCCGTTCCCGCCGGGTATTCACCGCCCTGGAGTTCGACAAGCTGCACATGCTGCGCGACGGGCGCATCACCCAGGGCAAAAACTTCGTCTTCATCCAGTGCGTGGGCAGCCGCCAGCCGGATAGGCCCTACTGCTCGCGGGTCTGCTGCACCCACTCGGTGCAGGCGGCCATCCAGCTCAAGGAAGAAAACCCCGCCCGCAACGTCTACATCCTCTACCGCGACATCCGCACCTACGGCCAGCGCGAGGACCTCTACAAGCGGGCCCGCGAGCTGGGGGTGGTCTTCATCGACTACGAGCTGCACGACAAGCCCCGGGTGAACATCAGCCCGCGCGACGCGGTGGACGTGGTGGTGTGGGACCACGTTTTGCACCAGCCCTTCCGGCTGCAGGCCGACGTGCTCATTCTGGCGGCGGCCATCGTGCCCAGCGACCACGCGGCCGAGCTGGCGGCCATCTACAAGCTGCCGGTGGACTCCGACGGCTTCATGTCCGAGGCCCACGCCAAGCTGCGGCCGGTGGACTTTGCCAACGACGGCCTGTTCCTGGCCGGCCTGGCCCACTACCCCAAGCCCATGGAGGAGACCATCACCCAGGCCCAGGCGGCGGTGGCCCGGGCGGCCACCGTGCTGGCCAAGGACCGCATCGACCTGGACGCCATCAAGGCCCACATCATCGAGGAGGCCTGCGACGGCTGCGCCCTGTGCCTGGACGTCTGCCCCTACGGGGCCATCAGCCTCAAGGAAATCGACGGCGAGGCGGAACACCGGGTGGCGGTGGTGGAGGCGGCCAAGTGCAAGGGCTGCGGCTGCTGCCAGGCCACCTGCCCCAAGCTGGGGGTGGAGATTCCCGGATTCACCTATGAACAACTGGCCACCCAGGTGGCGGCCGCCCTGAGTATTTGAGGTTTGCCATGAGTTTTGAACCAAGAATATTGGCCTTTAATTGCAACTGGTGCAGCTATGCCGCCGCCGACCTGGCCGGCACCAGCCGCATGCAGTACCCCACCGGCCTGCGCATCGTGCGGGTGATGTGCTCGGGCATGGTGCACCCCAACCTGGTGCTCGAGGCCTTCAGCCAGGGGGCCGACGCCGTAATGGTGATGGGCTGACACCTCGGCGAATGTCATTACCTGGACGGTAATAAAAAGGCCGAGGCCCGCCTGGCGGTGGTGCAGGAGATGATGGACGCTTACGGCCTGGAGCCGGAGCGTTTCGCCCTGGTGTGGTGCTCGGCGGCCGAGGCCGATCGCTTCGTGGCCGCGGTTACCGAGATGGACCAGGTGGTCCGCCGCCTGGGGCCCAATCCCCTGGTGGACGCCCGGGAGCCGGCACAAGAGGAGGTGGCCTGATGGCACTGCGCGTGGCCGAGGAATGGCTCAGCTCCTGTTCGGGCTGTGAGATCGCGATCCTCAACCTGGGCGCGGGGCTGCTGGAGCTTTTGCGCCGGATCGAGCTGGTGCACATCCCGGTGTTGCTGGACCACAAGTATTTCGGTCCCCTGGGCGACGGTGACCCGGACCACCCGGATATCCCCGAGGCCGAGGTGGGCATCATCTCCGGCGGGGTGCGCGACCGCGAGCAGTTGGAGACCGCCAAGCTCATGCGCCAACGCTGCGGGACGATCGTGGCCCTGGGCACCTGCGCCACCCACGGCGGCATACCGGCGCTCATCAACCAGAGCACCAACGCCGAGCTCTTTGAGCGCTACTACCGCGGCGGCCCCACCACCGACCCGGGGCCGGACCCCGACCAGGTGGTGCCGCCCATGCTGGAGCGCACCTATGCCCTGGACGAGCACATCACGGTGGACCTGTACCTGCCGGGCTGCCCGCCCCACCCCGACCAGATCGCCGAGGCGCTCACCGCCCTGGTGCAGGGGCGCGATCCGGTGCTGCCCCGCAAGAGCGTCTGCGACACCTGCCCCACCATCCGCGAGGGCAAGGGCCAGTTGAGCCAGGTGGCGCGCTTGGTGGACAGCCCCAAGTTCGACCCGGACCAGCCGCTGTCGCAGATGCGTTGCCTCCTGGAGCAGGGGCTTTTGTGCATGGGGCCGGTGACCGCCGCCGGCTGCGCCGGCAGCCGGGAGATGGCCCCGCGCTGTCTCAGCGCCCGGGTGCCCTGCCGGGGCTGCTACGGCCCGGTGCGCCGCCAGGGCAACCAGATGTTGGACATGCTCAACGCCCTGGCCTCCAACGGGGTTGAGCTGGGGAGCCTGGCCGATCGGCCCGGCCTGCTGCGCTTCAGCGGCGCCCACGGAAGGCTGCGCCCGCGGCCGGCGCCGCGCAAGTCCGGAGAATAATCATGGGACGCACCATCAATATACAACCGGTTACCCGCATCGAAGGCCACGCCCGGGTGAGCATCCAGCTCGACGACCAGGGCCGGGTCACCGACAGTCAACTGCACGTCATGGCCATGCGCGGCTTCGAGAAATTCATCGAGGGCCGGCCGGCCGAGGAGGTGCCGCGCATCGTGACCCGCATCTGCGGCATCTGCCCCTGGATGCACCACAGCGCCTCCAACAAGGCGGTGGACGCCTGCTTCGGGGCCGAGGTGCCGCCGGCCGGGACCGCCCTGCGCGAGCTGACCCAGGTGATGGCCCACATCAACGACAAGATTCTGCACTTCTTTTTCCTGGCCGCGCCGGACTTCGTGATGGGGGCCGGGGCCGACTACCAGGTGCGCAACATCATGGGTATCGTGCAGGCGGCGCCCGAGCTGGCCGAGCGGGTGGTGAAGATGCGCCAGGCCGGCCAGATGATGCTGGAGAAATTCACCGGCAAGGCCATCCACCCGGTGGCCATGGTCCCCGGCGGGTTCGCCAAGCCCATGAGCGACGCCGAGCGGCGGGAGCTTTTGGACCAGGCCCGCGAGCAGTTGGAGTTCGCCCGCTTTTGCATGGACTACGCCAAGGAAAACGTCTTTGCCCAGCTGGACCAGGCGGCCCTGGAGCTGGGGCAGATCACCACCGGCTTCTTGGGCACGGTGGATTCCGAGTCCGGGACCCTGGAGCTCTTTGACGGCGTCTTGCGCCTGATGAAGCCCGACGGGTCCTACCACGACTTCACCTACCGCCAGTACGCCGACCACCTGGGCGAGCAGGTGGTGCCCTGGTCCTACGGCAAGTTCCCCTACGCCAAGAGCTGGGGCGAGGGCCTGGCCATGGACCTGGATAATCCCAAGGGGGTCTACCGGGCCAACACCCTGGCCCGCATCAATGTCTGCGACCATATCGCCACCCCCCTGGCCCAGGCCGAGCTGGAGGAGTTTAGGGCCAACTTCGGCCGGCCGGCCCAGTCCACCACCCTGTACCATTGGGCCCGGCTCATCGAGCTGGTCTACGCCTGCGAGCGGGTGGTGGAGATACTCGAGGACCCGGCCATCTGCAAGGGCGCGGTGCGCCGGCCGGTGAAGCCGGGGGCCGGCCGGGGGGTGGGCTGCGTGGAGGCCCCCCGCGGCACTCTGATCCACGACTACACCACCGACGACGACGGGCTCATCGCCGAGGCCAACATGATCGTGGGCACCACCCACAACCTGGCGCCCATGAACATGAGCGTGCGGGCCGCGGCCGAGGCGGTGATCAACGGCGGCCAGGTGACCGCGGAGGCCTTGAACAAGGTGGAGATGGCCATCCGCTGCTACGACCCGTGACTGAGCTGCGCGACTCACCGCCTGGACGGCGGTCGCGTGGTGGAGGTGGCGGTCTTCGACGCCGCCGGCAACTTGCTGGCCAAGGCGTAATAGCGGCCGCCGGCCGGTATAGTATAGATAGGGCTGATCACGTGCGGGGCCGGCGACGGACCGGCACCGCCGGCAGGAGGCTTTAAGTGGACGACAAGAAGAATCGCAGGCAGGTTAGGGTGCAGCGGGCCGATACCAAGTGCGGGGCGGTGGACCACATGACCGTGGACGAGATCAAGGCCCGCGCCCTGGATGAAAACGTGGAGCTGGCCTGCCCCGAGTGCGGCGAGATTCACCTCACCCCGGAGGACGCCACCGCCGCGTCCCAGCGCAAGTTCACCGAGACCCGGCGCTTCAAGACCATCGTGGAGCAGGCTGAAGACAGCTAACCACGGGGCCTGGCGCCCCCGGCCATCATCCCGGCCCGCCGTCTGTGGCGCGGCCGGTTTTTTTTGTCTGGGGCCCGCGGCTAAGGTGGGTCCGGCGCGCCGGCAAGATAGCGCCGCCGCCGCCGTCTGAGCAATAGGCCCTCCGGCCGGCGTTGGAACCGGGGGGAGGATCAAACCCACGGGGGTAGCGTTATGGGTTGCAGATGGTGGACCCGGCTGGCGGTACTGACGGCGCTGGTGCTCTGGGTGGTCCCGGCGGCCGCCGGCCAAGACCAATTGGTGCTGGAGTCCTGGGTGAATGGGCGGCCGGCGGACTTTGCCTACCAGGTGCGGGAGTCCACCGCCGGGCCGGTGGTGGCCTGCGGCCGGGTCCCGGCCGGCCAAGAAGTCAAGCTATGGTTAAACGCCGGCTGGTACCAAGTGGTGGTGACCAGCCTGCTCATCGCCGACCGGCCGGTGCGCCGGTTCCGCCTGAACCTGGCCGGCGCCGGGGCCGTGGTGAAGCGGCGGGTCCGCTTTACGGCCGGCCGGCTGCGTCTGCTGCCGGGGCCGGGCCGACGCCTGCCCGCCGGCCGCCTGCGGGTGCGGGCCCTTACCAAGGTCCCGCGGGAGTCGGGCCCCAACGTGGCCGGCGTGGGCCTGGAGGACCCCCGCCGGGACCCGGCCGCCGCGCCGCGGCCGCGCTACCGGGCGGCGGTGGTGCCGGTGGCCGCCGGCGGCCGGCCCGAGCTGTGGTTGGAGCCGGGGCTCTACCGGGTGCTGTGGAGCGTAAGCCAGGCGCCCCGGTCCCCGGCCGGGCTGCGGAACCTGGTGATCATCGATGCCCGGCGCACCCACGAGCTCGTGGTGGACTCGTTGCCATGAGGGTCCACCGCCAGCCCTGGCCGCGCCTGGCGGTGGTGGTGCTGCTGGCCGCGGCCCTGGGGTCCCCGGCCCCGGCGGCGGCCCGGGCCCGCTGGGTGGATGTCTACCTGGCCCTGGCCGACAACCAGCACCAGAACATCGTGCCGGTGCCGGCGGCCCTGGGCAACGGCGACCGGCCGGCGACCAACCTCTACTGGGGCGCGCGCTACGGCCTCAAGAGTTTTTTCCGGCGCAGCAAGAATTGGCGCCTGGTGGGTTGCACCAGGCCCTCGACCGGGCCGGTGCTGGAGGTGTGCCTGTTTAGGCATCGCCGCCAGGCGCTCTACCTGCTGGCCCGCGCCTACCGCGGCCGGTTCATCCAGCGGGCCATCGGCGACTTCCTGGCCACCGCCGCCGGCAGCCCACCCCCGCCGGTGCGGGCCTTAAAGCCCTGGCCGCCGGCCGCCGGCCTGGACCGGCAAAATCCCCACTTGGTGGTCTACCTGGGGCATAATGGGCTGATGGATTTCGCCCCGCCCCGCCCGGCGGCGCGTCCCCGGCCCGGTGTGCGCCGGGTGATCGTCCTGGCCTGCGCGGCCCGGCGGTTTTTCGCCGGTCCCTTGCGGGCGGCGTCGGCCCACCCCCTGTTGTGGACCACCGGGCTCATGGCCCCGGAGGCCTACACCCTGCACGCGGCCATTGAGGGCTGGCGGCGCGGCGGCGTCGGCCCGGCGGTGCGCGAGCGGGCCGCGGCGGCCTATGATAAATACCAGCATTGCGGCTTGGCGGCGGCCAGGCGCCTGCTGGTAACCGGCTGGTGAGCGCCCCCGGCGGCGGTGGCAGCCAGGAGAGAGCATGATGAAAGAGATGGCCATACTGATGGTCAACAGCCTGGTGGCCTCGGTGATCACCAGCATGGTGGTGGCGCCGCTCTTGGTTTGGGCCGCCCGCCGCCTGGCAGGGATAAAAGTTGGCTTCATGCGGGGCTACATCGCCGTGGTCCTGGTGGAGGTGAGCGCCGCCTGGGTCCAGATCGTGGGGGTGATGGTCCTGGGATTCTACCTGCCGCTGCTCACCAACCATTGGGCCTCCTGGGTGCTGCAAGCGCTCACCCTGCTGGCCGCCGGCTGGCTGCTGCTGCCGCTGCTGCTGCGCCCGGTTCGCGACAGCCGCCTGGCCCCCGGCCAAAAGATCACCCTGTGCCTCACCTTGATGGTGATGGTCATGGTCAAGAACGCGGCGATGCTTTATATCTACCTCACCTTTTTTTACAAGCCCATCCCCGGGGTTTAGCCGGCGGCGCCTACCGGCCGCCTCCCTCCCGGCGGCGAAGCGCCGCAACCGCCCGGCCGACGCGCGGCGGCGATTTGTGCCATAATATACCTATAGGTAGTGCGGAATTGTTGTCCTCGGCGGGGTGAGGGATTATGCCTACCCAAGACCAGGCCCGGCGCGCCAAGTTGAAGATAGCGGTAATCGGCGGCGGCCGGCGCTGTATGTCGATGCTCAACATGATCCGCTCGCGCACCTTCAAGCGCCTCTCGGCCGAGATCGTGGGGGTGGCCGATCTCAACCCCGAGGCCCCGGGCATCCACTACGCCCGCGACCAGGGCATCTACACCACCGACGACTGCGCCCGCCTCTTCGAGCTGGAAGACCTGGACCTGGTGATCGAGCTCACCGACGACGACGAGCTGCTGGCCAACCTGGCGGCCAGCAAGCCCGAATCGGTGGGGATCATAGGCCACACCGCCAGCCGCCTGTTCCACGACATGGTGGCCATCTACCAACAACTGGAGGAGAAGCGCGAAGAGGTGAGCCTGGTGCGCTCCTTTTCCCAGGCCCTGATCAACGCCACCAGCGAAGGGGTGATGGTGTTGGACCCCGACTACCACATCCTGCGCATCAACCAGGCGGCCCTGCGCGCCGCCGGGCTGACCCAGGACGAGGCCCTGGGGCGCTTCTGCTTCCAGGTGACCCACCAGGCGGTGACCTCCTGCGACAGCCCCGACACCCCCTGTCCCATGAAGTCCACCCTGGCCACCGGCAAGAGCGCCCACGCCATCCACGAACACCGCCAATCCGACGGCAGCAGCCACTACTGCTACGTATCCACCTATCCCCTGTTCAACCGCAGCGGCGAGTTGGTGCACGTGCTGGAGATTTTGCAAGACATCACCGACGACCTCACCCGCCGGGTGGAGCACCGGGCCGAGGCCATCAAGGCCGACCTGGCCCGCCTGGTGCAGGAGGACAAGCTCATCGCCCTGGGCAAGCTGGTGGCCTCGGTGGCCCACGAGATCAACAACCCCATCGCCAGCATTCTCAACTTCGTTAAGTTCATCAAGAAGGGCCTGGCCGAGGGCCAGACCAGCGCCGCCGACCTGGCCGACTACGACCGCTACCTGGGCATCTGCGCCGACGAGGTGCAGCGCTGCAGCCACATCGTGGGCAACCTGCTCTCCTTCGCCCGCCAGAACAGCAAGCTCTCGCGCCTGGTGAACCTGGCCGACGTGATCCAGGTGGCCATCCAGCTCACCGACCACCGCATGCAGTTGTCCAACATCGAGCTGAAGGTGGACCTGCCGCCGGAGGGGCTGATGGTCTGGGGCGACCAGTCGCAACTGCAGCAGGTGGTGCTCAACCTCATCTTCAACGCCATGGAGGCCATGGAGCAGGGCGGCGAACTGGTGATCACCGGCGGGGTGGACCAGGAGCAGGACACGGTGTGGTTGGAGTTTAGCGACAGCGGCGCGGGCATCTCGGCCGAGGACCTGCCCAACATCTTCGAGCCCTTTTTTTCCACCAAGGCCGACGGCAGCGGGGTGGGGCTGGGGCTGAGCATGGTCTACGGCATATTGCGCCAGCACAAGGGTTTAGTGGAGGTCTCCAGCCAACCGGGGCAGGGGGCCACCTTCCGGGTAATCCTGCCCCGTCCCTCCCAGGCCCAGACCTGAAACGAGGCGGTCAATCATGGAGCGGCAACTGAGCATACTGGTGGTGGACGACGAGTTGGCCATGCGGGAGTCCATAACCGCCTGGCTGCAAAAGGCCGGTTACCAGGTGGCCGCGGCCGCCAGCGGGGAGGAGGCCCTGGGGCTCATGGAGCGGCACCTTTACGAGCTGGCCCTGGTGGACGTCAAGATGCCGGGCATGGACGGCCTAGCCTTGCTGGAACAGGTGCGCCGGCTCTACCCGGAGACCATGGTGATCATCATCACCGCCTACGGCTCCATCGAGTCGGCGGTGCGGGCCATGAAGGCCGGGGCCAGCGATTACCTGCTCAAGCCCTTTGACCCGGAGCACCTGATGCTGCTGCTGGAAAAGGTGGGCGGTCAGCGGCGGCTGCTGCAAGAGAACCTGGCCCTGCGCCGGCGGCTGTCCGAGGGCGAGTGCGCCGGGTTCGAGGACCTGGTGGGGCGCTCGCCGGCCATGCTGGAGGTCTTCTCCCTCATCGAGGACGTGGCCGCCACCGACGCCCCGGTGCTCATCACCGGCCAGACCGGCACCGGCAAGGAGCTGGTGGCCCGGGCCATCCACAACCGCAGCGAGCGAGGATTCGCGCCCTTTGTCACCATCAACTGCGGGGCCCTGGCCGAAAACCTACTGGAGAGCGAGCTCTTCGGCCACGAGCGCGGGGCCTTCACCGGCGCGGTCAGGGCCCGGCGGGGCCGCCTGGAGATGGCCGACGGCGGCACCCTGTTCTTGGACGAGGTCGGCGAGATATCGACCAAGATGCAGCTGGACCTGCTGCGGGTGCTGGAGACCAAGCAGTTCCAGCGGGTGGGCGGCACGGCCACCCTCACCAGCGACTTCCGGCTCATCTGCGCCACCCACCGCGACCTGCCCCAGCTCATCGCCGCCGAGCGCTTCCGGCAAGACTTCTACTACCGCATCCACGTCATCTCCATCCCCATCGCCCCCCTGGCCCAGCGCAGCGAGGATATCCTGCCCCTGGCCGAGCATTTCCTGGACCTCTACGCCCGCGAGGCCGGCAAGGTCCGGCCGGAGCTGGACGACCAGGCGCGGCGGGTGCTCTTGGCCCACCCGTGGCCGGGCAACGTGCGCGAGCTGCGCAACGTGATCGAGCGGGCGGTGATCGTGGCCCGCGGCGACCGCATCGGCCTGGCCGAGCTGAGTTTCCTGGGCACGACCGCCCCGGCCACCGCCCTCCCCCGCTCCCTGGCCGAGGCCGAGTTGGCCCACATCCAGCAGACCCTGGAGGCCCACGACTGGAACCTCACCCGCGCCGCGGCCGAGCTGGGCATCGACCGCTCCACCCTGCGGCGCAAGCTGAACCGGGCGGGGATAACCCGGCCGGGTGGGGGGCGTCGGTGACCCCGGATGACCGGGACCCGCCGCGCCTTACGCAGCCCGGCCCCCGGGTGGAAGTGGTCCCCCTGGGGCGGGTGAACCTCACGGCGGCCCACGTGGTGGCCGGCAACCTGCAAGCCCTGTTGGGCCTGGCCGCCCGGGTGGGAGAGCCCCGGCCCGATCCCGAGGAGGCCCTGGTGGCCAACCGCGGCCAGTACGACGCCCGGGTGGTGCTGGAGGAGTTGGCCAAGGGCGTGGGCGCGCCCTTTCGCTTGGGGGTCACCGCGGTGGACCTCTGCCTGCCGTTTTTGGATTACGTCTTTGGCGAGGCCCAGGTGGGGGGAAGGGCGGCGGTGGTTTCGCTGGCCCGGCTGGGCGGCGGCCGGGGTGCGGCGGGGGTCCCGCGCGAGGTGATGCTGGAGCGCCTGGCCAAGGTGGCCCTGCACGAGACAGCCCACCTGCTGGGGCTCACCCACTGCCGGGCCGCCGGCTGCCTCATGAGCTTTTCCGAGACCCTGGAGCGCATCGACCGCATCAGCCTGGCCATGTGCCCCGGCTGCCGGGTCGACCTGGCCCGCCGCCGTCGCCGGATCGTGGGGCCCGACGGCTAGGCGAGCTCCAGGCGGCCGGCCCGGTCCAGCCAGGCGCTCTCGCCCTGCACCCGGATAAAGCATCCCGTAATGACCCCGGTCTCAAACAGGGGGCGGGCCGTCGCCATGGCCGCGCCCAGGGCCTTTAGCCGGGGGCCCCGGGCCAGGCGGCCCACCCGGCAGGTAACCAGCCGGTGGCCCAGGTCGCTGGCCGGGTCCACCGTGGCGGCCGGCCGCTTGAGCACCGCCTGGTCATCGCTAACCGCGCCGGAGGCGATCCAGGTGGCCGCCGCGTCGGCGGTGGCCGCGTCGGCGGCCCACACGCTCACCAGGTCGGCCACCCCGGCCGAAAGGCTGCGCCCCTGCCAGCCGCTGGAGGCCACCCCGCCCACGCCGTCGCCGGGGCGCACGCTAAGCGCGGCGGCCAGGGGACGGTCCGCCGGCCCCGGCTCGGCCAGGCCCACCCGGGCCGAGGTCCCGGCCGCCAGGCGCAGGGCGATGTCGCCGCCGTTGTTCACGATCACCCTGTCGGCCCCCAGGGAGGCGGCGGCCTCGGCCGCCTGGTCGGCCCCGGCTCCGGCCACCGCGGCCAGGGGGGTGAGCGCGCCGTCGACGGCCCGGGCCGCGGCCAAGGCGCCGGCCACCACCGGCGGCAGGTCCTTGGCCGGGTCCAGCTCCCACGAGCGGCGCTTGAGGTATTGTTGAAAATCGGCCAGCACCGCCAGGTTGTGCAGGGCCAGGCGGGCGGCCTGGGCGGCCATCACCGGCCGGGGCCGGCCGCCGGCCCAGGCGCTGATGGTCATGGTCGTGGGGCCCCAGTCCACCAGCACCAGCTCGTGGCTCAGGACTTGGACGGGCTCCATGGCACCGGCTCCAGGGTCTTAAACGGCTTGACCGCCTCCACGTGACCGCCCATGGCCCGGTAGTCGTCCAGGCGCATGGTGTACTCGATGGGGGCCACCGTGGCCGGGGTGGGCACCCAGGTGAAGGCGCCGTGGGCCACCTGCTCCACGTCCACGTAGAAGGTGATGCCGCCGCCGGGCAGCACGAAGACCGGGGCGCCGCCGCAGGTGAGATGGGCGGTGGCGGCGTGCACCGCCCGGGTGAGGCGCAGGGGATAGCGGGTCACCCCGGCCCGGGCCGAGCCGCCCACCCCGCCGACGTAGACCGCCGAGACCCGCGACTCCTGGCAGGACTCGGCGATGGCCGCCACCGCCTGGGCCGCGGCCGGGGTGAGCTCCATGGGCTGGAAGACCCCGCGCTGGTCCAGGCGGTACATGGCCGCCTGCACCCCGGTGGTCTCGGTGATCAGCAGGGTGCTGCCGGGCCGGGTGAGGGAGGTGTCCACCGCGGCCACCACGGCCAGGGGGTCCTCCACGTCGGTGCCGCCCCAGCCGTGGCCGGTGGTGCCGAAGTAGCGTCCCGGGGTGGAGCGCTGGAAGGTGAGCTCCAGGCCCGAGGGCTTGAGCCCCAGGTGGCGGCCGGCGGCGTGGTGGGTGAACAGGCTGGTGATGTGGTGGTCCAGGACGATCACCTCGTCGGCGGCCCGGGCGAAGAAGGGCGCGAAGAGCCCGGCGCTGGCCGAGCCGCAACCCACCCGCATTCTCTCCACCGTCTGTCCGTTGATCACCGGCGGCCGGCCCACGGCCACCTCCAGCCGGGCCCCGCCGCGCACCTTGAGGGTGAGGGCCTCGCGGTTGGCCAGGGCGGCCACCGCCCGGGCGGCGGCAAAGCCGCTCTTGCCGGTGAGACGGTTCACCCCGCCGATGGCCAGTATCTTGGAGCCGTACTCCTCGGTCTCCACCATGCCCACCACCCGGCCCTCTAGGCGCACCGGGGCGCCCTCGGGTCCCACCTCCAGGTCGGTGTCGATCTTCAGCTTGAGCCCCGAGTAGCTCAGGGGGGCCTCGGTGACCACGGTGACCACATCCACTCCGTCGCGCTTGTCGGCCACGATGTAGGGGGCCGGGATGTAGTCGGGGTAAGTGCCGCCGGCCCCGATGGCGGTTATCCAGGGCCGCCGGATGAGCTCCTCGGGCTCGGGCTGCAGGCCGCCGGCCACCTGGTCGTAGGTGAGCAGGGGGCGAGTGCGCTTCAGCTCGCCGCCGGCGTTGACAAAGCGGCCGCAGGCCCCGGTGCGCTCCGGCCCGATGGCGCAGCCCACCGGGCAGCGGTCGCAGACCAGGGCGCCGGGCACCTCCACCACCTCGTCGATCACCGCCCCCACCGGGCACACCCGCAGGCAGGTGCGGCACTCCACGCAGCCGTCCGCGATGTGGGCCTTCTTGTCGGCCATGGTCACCACCGACACCGGGCAGTCCTTGGCGCACAGGCCGCAGCCGTTGCAAACCTCCGGGTCTATCTTCATGCCTGGCTACTCTCGTTCTGGGGTAAGGGCGGCCATCACCCGCTCCAGGTTGATCGGCAAGTGGCGCATGGGCCGGCCCAGGGCGTCACCCACCGCGGCGGCCACCGCCGGCGCGGTGGGGATCAGCGCCGGCTCGCCCACCCCCTTGGCCCCGTAGGGACCGCTGTCCTCCGGCTCCTGGACGATCATGGGGGTGATGCGCGGCGCGTCGGCGGCGGTGGGCATGTGATAGCTGTGCAGGTTGTCGCCGGCGCCGGGTTCGTACTCCTCCATCAGGGCCATGCCCAGGCCCATCACCACCCCGCCGGTGATCTGGCCCAGCACCGCGCGGCGGTTCACCGCCCGGCCCACGTCGTGGGCCGCGGCCACCTCGCGTACCTGGACCATGCCGCTGTCGGTGTCCACCCGCACCCGGGCGCACTGGGCCCCAAAGGCATAGGTGGCGTAGGGCCGGCCCTGACCGGTGTCCGGGTCCAGGGCGGTGAAGTCGGGATCGAAGCGGCCGGAGGCCTTCACCGGGCCGCGGTCCCGGGACAGGCGGCGCACCACCTGGCGCACCGGCACCTCGCCGCCGGGAGCGCCGGTGACCAAATCGCCGGCCAGGCGCAGGTCCTGGCGCGGCGCGTCGAGCATCTCGGCCGCGGCGTCCAGCACCAGGGTCTCGAGGTTTTCGGCGGCGTTCAGCACCGCGTTGCCCGAGATATAGGTCTGCCGGCTGGCCGAGGTGGCCCCGGCGCTGGTGGTGCGGTCGGTGTCGCCCCGGCACAGGTCGATGAGCCCGGGGTCCACCCCCAGCCGCTGGGCCGCCAGTTGGGTGAGGATGGTGTCAGAGCCCTGGCCGATCTCGGCCGCGCCGGTGTAGAGGATGAGCCGGCCGTCGGGCCGCCACTCCAACGCGGCCCCGGCGGGGTTGGACACTCCGGTGTTGCCGATGCCGTAGAACATGGTCCCCAGGCCCAGGCCGCTGCGCCAGCGTCCTTGGGCCGGCGGTCGCTTTTGCCACTCACGGTAGATGGGACCAATCTTTTCCAGGCAGGCCCTAAGCCCCACCGAGCTGCCCAGCACCTGGCCGGTGGCCGTGGCCTGGCCCGGCCCCAGGGCGTTGACCAGCCGAATCTCCAGGGGGTCCAGACTCAGGCGGCGGGCCAGGGCGTCCACCTGGCCCTCGTGGGCCAGGGCCACCTGGGGCACCCCAAAACCCCGCATGGCCCCGCAGAACTGGGTGTGGGTGTAGGCCATGCGGCAGGTCACCTCGAGGTTGGGCACCAGGTAGGGGCCGGTGGCGTGCACCGCCGCGCGCATGGTCACCGCCAGGCCGTAGGAGGCATAGGCCCCGGTGTCGGCCAGCAAGTCGGCCTTCACCGCGGTGATCCGGCCGCGCTCGTCGGCCCCGGTGGTGTAGCGCATGACAAAGGGATGCCGCTTGGCCGTGGCGGCCATGGACTCCTGGCGGGAATAGACCAGGCGCACCGGACGCCGCAGGTGCCAGGCGGCCAGGGCCAAGAAGGGCTGCACGCTAAGGTCCAGCTTGCCGCCAAAGCCGCCGCCGGTTTCGGCCTGCACCACCCGCACCTGCTCCGGTTCCACCCCCAGGAAAAGGGCCAGGTCGGCTTGGTCGTAGTGGGGGTTCTGGGTGCTGGCCCAGACGACCACCCGGCCGTCAATGTATTCGGCTCGCCCGCCCTCGGGCTCCAGGGCGGCGTGCTCCAGCCGGCTGGTGGTGTAGATGGCCTCCACCACCACCGCCGACTCGGCCAGGGCGGCGGTGACGTCGCCCTTGACGATGTGCCGGCTGGCCAGCAGGTTGCCCGCCTCGCGCTGGGGGTGCACCAGGGGCGCGCCCTCGGCCAGGGCCTCGGCGGGGTGGTAGACCCCGGGCAGGGGCGTAAGCTCCAGGCGCACCGCCCGGGCCCCGGCCAGGGCCGCCGCGGCGGTCTCGGCCGCCACCAGGGCCACGGCCTGGTAGGGCTGGCGCACCACCTGGCGGGCCAGGAACTCGTGGTCCTTGCTCACCGCGATGATGCCCAGCCGGTTGCTGCCGGGGATGTCGTCGGCGGTGAAGACCCGCACCACGCCGTCTATGGCCAGGGCCGGGGCGAGGTCTATGGCCCGGATGCGCGCCGGGGCGGACTCGGCCCGCACGCAGGCCAAGAAGAGGTCGCCGGGCTTGCCCAGGTCGGCCCCGAAGCGGGTCTCGCCCTGGGCCCGCGCCATGGCCCCTACGCGCTGGAGGCTGCTTCCCAGGCTCATGATCGCTCTCCCACCGCCTGCCAGGCGTCGGCCAGGGCGCGGGCGGCCACCCGCTTTATGGCCGGCACTTTGTAGACCGCCGAGGCGCGTCCGCCGCTGGCCTCGGCAAAGGCCGCCGCCGCCGCCCGCCCGGCCGCCTGCCACAGCCCCGGTCCCGGATCGCCGCCGGTGAGCAGCTCCTCGGCCCGGCCCAGCCGCCGCGGGGTGGGGAAGCAGGAGCCCAGCACCAGCCGGGGATCGGCCAGTTCGGCATCGAGCACCACCGCTAGGTTTAGCCGTGAAACGGCCACCGCCCGGCGGCGGCCCACCTTGGCAAATACCTGGCCGGTGGCCGGCTCCAGCTCGTCTAGCTCAAAGCCGGTGATGAGCTCGCCGGGTTCTAAAGAAGTGGTGTAGGGTCCGGTTATCAGCTCGCTCACCAGGGGCCGGCGAATCCCGGCCGGTCCGGCCACCACCGCCCGCGCCTCCAGGGCCACCAGGGCGCTCACCCCGTCGGCCGCCGGCGAGGCGTTGGCCACGTTGCCGCCGATGGTGGCGGTGGAGCGCACCTGCACCGAGCCTACCGTGGCCGCCGCCTGGGACAGGATGGGGTAGCGGCGCCGCAGCTCGGGGTCTTGGGCCAGGCGGCGAAAGGTTACCCCGGCCCCCACCAGCGGCGGCCGGCCCTGCGGCTCCAGGCGCTCCAGCTCGGCCACCCGGCTCAGCTCCACCAGGGTGGCCGGCAGCTCGTCGCCCTCGCGGCGGGCCCGGGCCAGGGCGATCATCAGGTCGGTGCCGCCGGCCACCGCCCGCGCGCCCGGCGCGGCCAGGGCGGCCAGGGCCTGGTCGAGGTCTTGGGGCAGGGCGACCTGGCTCATGAGCCGTCCTCGACCATCTGGCGCGCCGCCTTACGCACCGCCCGGACCACGTCGTGGTAGCCGGTGCAGCGGCAGAGGTTGCCGGCCAGGGCCCCGGCGACCTGCTCCTGGTCCGGGTCGGGGTTGTGGGCCAGCAGGTCGCTGGCGGCCATGATCATGCCCGGGGTGCAGAAGCCGCACTGCACCGCGCCGGCGGCCACGAAGGCCTCTTGCAGGGGATGCGGCCGGCCGCCGGCGGCCAGGCCCTCGATGGTGGTGACCCGGCGGCCGTGGGCCCGCCAGGCCGGGGTGAGGCAGGAGTTGACCACCTGGCCCTCCAGCAGGACGCTACAGGCCCCGCACTCGCCCACCCCGCAACCCTGCTTGGTGCCCAGCAGGCCGAAGCGATCCCGCAACAGCTCCAGCAGGCTCCAGTGTCCCGGCACCTCCTCGGCCCGGGCCTCGCTACCGTTTAACCAAAACACCAGCTCCATCAAACCAACCCCGCCGGCCAGTGATCAGTTGAGCATCATGCGCGGCAGCATCAAGGCGATGCCGGGAAACACGGTGATGAAAAACACCACCAGGAACACGGCGGCCAGGAAAGGGGCCACCCCGCGGAAAATGGTCTCCACCGAGACGCCCTTGGCCACCCCGGCCACGGTGAAGATGTTGAGCCCCATGGGCGGCGTGATGAGCCCGGCCTCCATCATCAGCACCGCGATGACCCCGAACCAGATGGGGTCGAAGTGCAGGGCCTGCACGATGGGAAAGATCACCGGCATGGTGAGCACCATCATGCTGATGGCGTCCAAGAAGCAGCCCAGGAAGAGGTATATAAGGATGATCACCAAGAGCACCACGTACTTGGAGACCGCCAGGCCGGCGGCCCAACTGGCCACCTGCATGGGTATGGTCGACAGGGCCAAAAAGGTGCTGAACACGTTGGCCCCGGCCACCAGGATCAGCACCATCACCGAGATGCGCACCGACTCCAACAGGGCCTCCACCAGGGCCGACCAGGTGAGCCGGCGCTTGAGAAGGGCCACCAGGAAAAGCACCGTGGCCCCCACCGCGCCGGCCTCGGTGGGCGTGAAGAGCCCCAGGTAGATGCCGCCCATCACCAGCAGGAACAGGGCCAGGGGCTCCCAGACCCCCCTAAGGGCGGTGAAGCGCTGGGACCAGCTAACCGGCTCGGGACTGGCCGGGGCCATGGCCGGCCGCAGCTTGACCCAGAGCACCGCCACCGCGATGTAGCCGGCGGTGAGCAGCACCCCCGGCAGCATGCCGGCCACCAGGAGCTTGCCGATGGACTGCTCGGTGAGCATGCCGTAGACCACGAAGCCGATGGATGGCGGGATCAAGAACCCCAGGGTGCCGCCGGCGGCCACGCTGCCGGTGGCCAGGCGGTCGTCGTAGTTGAAACGCTTCATCTCCGGCAGGGCCACGGTGCCCATGGTGGCGGCGGTGGCAACCGAGGAGCCGCTCACCGCGGCAAAGCCGCCGCAGGCCCCGATGGTGGCGATGGCCAGGCCGCCGGGCAGGCGGCGCATCCAGAGATCAAAGGTGGTGTAGAGCTCCCGGGTGATGCCCGAGCTGCCGGCAAAGCCGCCCATGACGATAAACAGCGGGATCACCGTGTAGGGATAGAACGAGGCCACCTCCCACACGGTGGAGGCCACCGCCGGCAGGGCCGCGTCCACTGACGAGAGATAGGATATGCCCCCGAAGCCCACCAGCATGAGGGCAAAGGCGATGGGCATACCCAAAAACAACAGCAAAAACACCACCACCGTGCCGATGATGCCGACGGTTACCGGATCGATCATTGTCGCCTCGCAATGCGCAAGGCCGCGTCCACCATGTCCAAGATCAACTCCAAGGCCAAGAGCCCGGCTCCCAGCGAAACCAGCAGGCGGAAAGGCCGCTGGGGTATGCGCAACATGTCGCTCACCGTGGTCTCCTCGATGCCCACCTGCCAGCCCTGCCAGCAGAGAATGACCACGATGAAAAGAGTGAGCCCGGTGGTGCAGATGTAGAGCACCTCGCGGGCGGTGTCGGGCAGACGGCTGGTGAGCATGGTCACCCGCACGTGGCCCTTGACCTGCTGGGTGTAGGCGATGCCCAGCAAAAGGAAGATGGCCAACAAGTAGCTCGATACCTCCAGGGTGCCGGGGATGGGACGGTCCCACACGCCCCGGGCCACCACCTCGGCGGTGGTGAGCAACATCATGGGGACCAGCAGGAACATGCCCAGGTAGGTCAGGCTCCGCGTCAGCTTACGTACGGCGTTTCGGATGGCTTGGTAAGTGGTCATGTTCCCGCCGGTCCCCTTTTGGTTGGTATGCTTACTTCTTCTTGGTGGTGTGCCACTCCGGTGGAATGGCCGGGCAGGTGGTGCCGTGGGACTCGGCGATCTTACCGTACATGATCACCGCCTCCTTGGCCTTCTTGCCCTGCTTCTCCAGCTCGGCCACCCACTTGCGGGTGTAGTCCTGGAACCGGCTGAACCAGCGCTCCTGCTCCTTGGCCGGCAGGTCGTAGATCTTCACGCCCTTGGCCTTGATCTCTTTGATCATGGTGGCGTAGGTCTTCTTGTCCAGGCTGTGGGTGGTGGCAAAGGGATTGCTCACCACCTCCAAGATGATCTTCTGCAGGTCCGGCGGCGTGTTGTCCCAGGACTTCTGGTTCATGATCACGCCCTCGGACACGCAGCCGAAGGTGGCCTTCACCCCGTACTTGGCCACCTCGAAGAGCTTGAAGGCCAGCACCAGGGGAGGACAGGTGACCAAGCCGTCGATGGTGCCGGTCTCCATGGCCAGGTACACGTCGCCCAGGGGCATGAACACCGGCTCGGCCCCCAGCGCCTTGATATAGCCGGTCTGCATGCCGCCCGGGGTGCGAATCTTAAGACCCTT
>Ga0256835_1000708_pt1 | contig 22718 bp, 21 predicted proteins | sample PIR30metaG_FD_185972 | JGI IMG/M metagenome (GOLD analysis project Ga0256835, IMG submission 185972) | Hydrothermal vent microbial communities from East Pacific Rise, Pacific Ocean - PIR-30 | ecosystem: Environmental > Aquatic > Marine > Hydrothermal vents | place: Pacific Ocean: East Pacific...
CTGCAAGGGAATTACTTACTGAGATGATGAATAAGTCAGGTATACAATTTGACCTTGCGATTACTTCTTTGGCAATTAACGATACTTTTGTTGCGAAAAAAGTTTTGGAAATCGAGAGCGAGATAGACAAACTATCAGATCAATTATTAATGCATACAGCATTAGGTATTCGCTCACCTCGAGATGCAGAAGATTATTTGTCTTTATTTCATATTGCCACAGCAGTAGGGACAATGAGTGACGTTGCAGGTAATATTGCTGAGATTGTAGTTTCAGGGAGAAATCCGTTTAGTAAAAGGAACACAATGTTCCTTTTCATGCATGAATTTATTGACGCAGTCAAGATTAGTGAAAATTCTCCATTAGTGGGCAGTGAAGAAAAAGACTTAGACGTCCAAGAAATAATGGGTATTGATATAATGGCTCTCCGTAGGGGTGAAAAGATAAGCTTAGAACATAACATCCCATTCCAACCAGGAGACGTATTATATTTAAGAGGACCTTTGCCTAACGTTATTATTTTTGCGGAATTAGCAAGAGGCCATTTAAGTTCATTAGAAGAGGCAAGAAAACTACTTGCAGAGTCCGAAATTGAGGAACCAGATGAAAGCGATTTACGTCCCTTTGAAGCAAAGTTATTGAGAATGCTTGATTTTGCTTCTTTAATGCTTGATTTAAGCTTTTTAGTCCATATTGAGTCAGGAGATGTCTATAAAAAAGCCGTCATGAGTTTTGAAGAGCTTATAGACAGAACATTAGTAGAATATAATAAAGATTTAATGGAAGCATTTAAAAAAGGAGAGATATCAGAAGATGATGCTGTTGGATTATTAAAGTTAGGTCATGAATTAGAAATAATGGCAGATGCAGCGAATCATTTGGCTTTTGGTGCAAGTAAGAGAAAAGCAATGGGAAGAGAACTATTAAAAGATATTATCGGTGAAACTGAAGAACCAATTTCATTGATACCCATTATGCCAGGGTCTCCATTTGTAGGAAAAACAATCCGTAATGCAGAGTTAGAAACAGAAGTATCAGGGGAAGTTTTTGACGTTATTGCCTTAAGAAGAAAAGGTAGGGTTATTCCATTTCCTGATGAGGATACAATCCTGCGCGCTGGGGACATGTTGATCATAAAGACGTATCAGGAAACAGACGAAGAAGAAGAACACGATTAAACATTAAAAAATGAGACTTTTTTATAATTCTTTTTTCATATCTTACAACATTTCGGCATAATGGTATTTTTTTCTATTACTCATCGGTATTTTTTAAATATAGCTTAGCGTTGCTATTGGCTAATGACTAATATTATTGAAAGAATCTTTAAACATCGTAGTATTCGTGTGTTTGAACCAGGTAGAAATATCCCCAAGGAAGATTTAGAAACAATTATTCGTGCTGCTCAAAGAGCTTCTACATCTTGTTCTGGGCAAATGTATTCTTTCATTAGGATCACTGGGGATGTAAAAGCAAAAATTAGCCGTTTTTGTGGAGAGAATATTATTTCTTCAGCTTCTGAATTCATCATTCTTTGTGCTGATAGATATAGACTTGATTGTTTGGTTGAGACCGCTGGTGGAAAAATAAAGGATTGGAAATTTGCTTCGTTAATAATTAGTAGTTTTGATGTTGCTCTAGCCGCTCAGAACGCAGTGTTAGCCGCTGAAGAACTAGGATATGGGATTGTTTTCTTGGGTACTTGTGGCGATCGCGCGGAAGAACTTATAGAAATATTGAAGTTACCAAAGGGAGTTCTACCATTGGCAGGCTTAGCTATAGGTTATCCTGCTGAAAATCCTCCTTTGAGACCAAGATTACCTTTAGAAGCTGTACTTCATGAGAATGAATACCAAATTCCTACTGAAGAAGAACTAGCTCAATGGATTAATATAATGGGAACAAAATTAAGTAAAGAAGGCTATTATCAAAAGTATTCTGGGAAAGACGAGAACTATACATGGAAAAACCATTTAGTCCGTAAGTTTGGTGGTAAATGGTTAGAAAAAATTGAGAAGAAAAGACGACAAATGGCTAATAAACAAGAATTTCTATAAAAAATCAGAAAAAATATACGCTATTAAAACTTTTAATTGTTTTTTGTGAAAAACCAACTTCTATAACCGCGATTTGTTAATTTGATAAAGACAAAAATTTAGATATAACAAAGTATGGTTTGCACTTAGATTAAACATGAGTTTGCCTTACTTTAACATAATACGGTCTATTTGGATATATTTACAACAAAACACAGTTATAGGTATTGGTATTTTACTTTTCATATTTGGTTTTATCATGTTTTTAAGTGCATTAAGAGTAAAACTACAAAGAGGAGGAGATGAAGCAGATTTAGTTCTTAGCTTAGCGATTTTTGTAACGGGCGGATTAATGACGGCGTTTAATGATGTACTTATCGGTGTGTTAACAGGGATAATGATCATAATGATACATCAGACATACAAGCTCAGAGATACGCCGGTTTGGCGTGAACTAATGATCGCTTCTACAGTAACGTATGGGTTTATATTTCTTGGAAAAGTCATCCAGATGATATATACTGCTGTTACGCACGCTCCTGAAGGGGATCAACGAATTTTTGGCTTGGCGTTTAATTTATCTTTTTATGTATTTATCATAATTGCTTTCATCTTTTTTGGCAAGAAATTTATCCTTGTAAGCAGATTTAGTTCTCCTCAAATGATCTATTTAGGACTCTTTGGTATTGTTTACGTTGTTATATTGAAAACAGGATGGAGAAATTATGATTACCTTCATTATTTCACTGCTAAATTAGTTGAAAAAGGTATTCTTGAACATACTATAACGATAAGGCCTCCTTATGATCGTATCTTATTTGCCACTTTTGGAACATTCGAGGCATTATTAATAGTAAGTGCTTTACTTTACTTGATTTCAGGATGGATGTTAGCATTCTTATTTGGTGTTCGAGAAGTTAAGGACGAGAGAGTTATTAGATTGGTTCAAGAGACTGCTAAAAAATTAGGAATAAAACACAAAATAAAGGTAGGACATGTAAAAGCACCCATATTAAATGCTATGGCTTATGGTCCATTTTATGATCTAAGAGTTGCATTCATTAGTAATTCACTTGAGACCTTTTCTGATGATGATATCAAAGGAATTGTTGGTCATGAATTAGCTCATGCCGCTAATTATCATGTACCTTTATTGTTATTATTAACGGCTGTTGAATTAGGGATTAAGAAAGCCCTTAACCTTCCAGCAACAACACTTGACTATGCAGCATTCACAGATAATTCTATAAGTTTTGTCAGTTACTATATTTTCAATTATGGACTACTTGTAGTGTTACTTATATTTGTAAGAATCTTAGAAGGTCATGCGGACTATGTTACAAATAGGGCAGGACTTAGTAGGCAACTTTCAAAAGCATTATATCGTTTAGAGGGCTATTATCAGGGGGTCGCGAGTGATTTTGGGATCTCGGTTAATTTGCTTACTGGAAGAGAATACAGCAAAGAAGAGAGAATCCGATTTAATAGCGAAGCGGCGGTATCTCTATATAGCGAAGTAATTTCACCTTCTAAAGGGGCTGCTTTTGGAAATATTTTTGTTTCACATCCAAGAACCTCCTATCGATTAGTTGCAGCAGTTAATCCTGAAGTGTCCCCATTAAAAGGGGCTTTGTTACCCTACTTTTTACTTATCCCATGGACTAGAAAAAAATATGTTAAACTTATGCAAGAATCTGCTGAAAAAGTAAAAGAGGTTATAAATGAAGCATATTTTGAAGATTTCACTAAAGAGGACTTGGAAAAGCACTTGCAATACTGGCCTCATACAGAATTAGCAAAAATATTAATGAATAAACATGTTATAGGAATTTCACCAATAAATAAGTTTGTTGCTCAAGGGACCGTAATAGGAGTTAATTATAACTTAGAAGATCCATGTGCACCAGTTATTTTAGAAATTATAAACGATCATGGAAAGAATGAACTTTACGACACCACTACTTGGAGCTTCGAGGAAGCTAAGAAAGGAGAGTTACATTTTGATAAGAAAGGAAGAATTGGAGTTTTAGTCGAGGTCAAAATCGACGAAAAAAAAGGCTTAGTATCCATTTTTAAAATAAGTAAGGCAAACAAAATAAAAGAGCTTCAGTTGAATTATTTACCAAAACGATTAGAAGTATTAAAAAACTCAATAAAAAAAGCGGCATATTTATATCGAGGTACAATTGAGTTATGTTACTTAGAAAATCTGTTCTTTAATGAACATGAAAGTATTAAACACTGGAAATTTGAAATAAAACTCCAAGACGAAAAATCTAAGTCTTTTAATGGCAAAGAATTGGTGATTTCTTTTCCACCTAATTCATTTGATTTCTCTAATATCAATAAGAAGAATATTGACTCTTTTCTTTCAGGGCTTGTTGGTAATTATTGCTTAATTTATATCAAAAAGAATTTTGATGTACCCATCGAGGGAAAAATTATTGATATAAGGGAAGATATCATTGTTGTCGACAGTATTGAAGGAAAAATTGAGATTGAAAAGAATCAGTTAGATTATATTGTTGATTTTTCAGAAAAAATAGAATTTATAGAGAAAAAATCTATTAGTCTGCTTACGTGGTTAGTTATTTTGTGGGACAATAGAAAGAATTTCAATTATTTATGGTAAGTATATCTTTAAGATAATATTTTTTCATATCTTATCTTCTTTTTTCACTTCTTCTAAAAATAGAGATTATCTTATTATTTGAATAATCATGTTGAGAAAAAAAAGGAGCCGGGGTGGAATGCCCGCAACTTACATGCAATCGCTCTGGTCTGGGTCTGTGGGGTATGCATGTAAATATTATTGATTTGCGGACATGATTCTCAACGCACCCACAGCTCCTAATAATAATGTTGTTTTTCTTTATCTATTAAAGTTGTGTTTTTTCTATACTATCAATCATTTTTTTTGCACATAAAACCACTTTTTTTTTAACCGAATAACGTAATTATGAAAGTTTTCACCTGTTTTATTTATAAATATGGGCTCTCAGAAAAAATCCAATTTCTCAGGCAAAAGTCCGTAGATCCTTTTTTGTGACAAATTTTTGTTCGAAATGCATTATTATGATGGAAAAAGTGCTGTATTCAAAACGGACACATCGAAAGCATTAAGTATTGAAGATGATCGATAAAGATACGGAATTAATGCGGGCGTAGCTTAGCTGGTTAGAGCAGCGGACTGTTAATCCGCAGGTCGGCGGTTCAAATCCGCTCGCCCGCGCCATTTTTTATGACTTAATTAATGTAAGTTTTAGTAATAATATTATAAAAATAATAGTGAACTTTAATGTAATGACTTATTCTCTGTTGTAATGCTTGTTTTATTAGATAAATTCAGATGTACACTGTCTTCTCTTTCCCTCTTTTCGTTTCAACTATCCCCCTCGAGAAAATATTCTTCTTAAGCGTGATTTCTTCTTTTTCTTTTGTAACTCTGGTGGTATAGGAACACCGTATTTTTTAGCCATTACTACGGCGGTCATTTTTGCGACTAAGTTAAATTTGGAATAATTGATTAATAATTTTTTAATAGCTTCTTCTTTGTTGTCATCTATAAAATCAACACTATCATCATCTAATAGTGCGATTCCAGAATCATAACAAATTTTGGCCATTTTCTCACGCCCATAAATTCCTAATCCTCTTTTGACTAGGATTTCTGCCAAAGCTTCTTCTTTACTTTTATGTGTTACGTCCATATTCCTACCTCCAGGTTTCTGAGCACTTCAATGGCTTCCTTTACTTTGTCCTTTAGAATTATCGATCCATGTTGTGGGCAAATCATATCGATTTCTAATGGGTCAATCTTATTGAGGAAGTTTTGTACATGTTTTTCATGAGCAAAATATGGCTGTGAGAATGTTTTCATGGCTTCAAAATAGTATTTGTTTGCAAATAAGTTCCAATCAACTGAGAAACCCCCGAAAATATCTGAGGAAAACAGAATCTTTTCTTTAGTGTCATAAGTTACCATTGCTCCCGGAAAATGCAAATAAGGTGTTGTTAAGAACATTAATTCCCTTCCTTCACCGACTTCTATTATATCGCCGTCTTCTACTGTGGTGATCTCGGTATCTACACCATAGTATGGCAAGAAAATAGCAGTTCGTTCTGTAGTTACTATCTCAAAGTTGTTTACTCCCACTATCTTTTCTATTAGTGGTACTGCTGCTACTAAATCAGGGTCTTGGTGGTGAACAATTACCATCGTTATTTTTTCCAGCGGTACGACCGACTCGATTTTCTGTTTTACCCATTGCCAGTGTTTTGGATGTGCAGAACCAGGATCGAAGACAATGACTTCATCCCCGTCGATTAATAGATAAGGATTATTTGAGAAGCCTGCATTTTCATCAGGCCATCCGATCCACCATAACCCGGGTCTTAGCTCTATCGCTTTTGTTGGGTCAATCTTTTGATTCAAGTCCATTTATTAAAAAAGCTCAAAAAAAGATTATATGTTTATTGGTAAATTTTGTCTTTCAATTATTGAGAAGCGAAAACTGTTTCTAAATAATAACTCAGCTTTTCTATCACGCTTATATCTTCTGAGAAATTCTTTTGGATGACCAATGTATTTATATACTCGATCAGTTTTTCAATTGTTCTTTTTGCCTTTTTCTTATTATCCGTATAAGAAAATGTCAATACTAACAATTGTAACCATTTATCAGCGAGTTCTTCAAGACGAGAATCTTCTAATGTTAGGAAATTAGCTATGTCAAAGTTGACTTCGATTCTTCCACTCGGATGGAGTTTAATGCTAGAACTAATAATATTATCCTTTAATTCGTTTAGCGCCTCATTTAAAGCATACATAATTTCTTTTGGCTTAAGATCTTCATAAGCGAATTCTAGCGCTCTTTCAAAAATATCTATTGATAGAATTAGTTCCATCTCATAAGTTGATGGCTTTCTAATCAAATGAGATTCTAATAAATACTGTAAAAAATCAATAACATATTCGTGTAATTTTATATCGAAATATTCCAATATTTCTTTTACTGTATGTCGCCCATCTAACTTGGATATAATAACCGGGATACTATTAACAATTTCTTTGAAGTTTTCTTCTGCATATTGATAGTCATCAGTTCCTGGTTGAAAACGTGAAATAAGATTATGGGTTTTTAGAAAGATATCATAATCTGAAATTGAAATATTAAAAGTAATTACTTCATTAGCCCATAGAAAATATAATTCCCAATAGACTACATGTTTGGGTAGCTCAGATTGCTTTAGTATCTGATTTATAGGAGTAAGTCCATCGATATAACTTACTATAACGCTATCTCTAACATATGGATGATTAGCATTAATTATTAATGGTATATATGAATCTTTTAAATAAGTATTTCCAAGAACAGTAATTAATTTCTTTTTCAACTCGAACGCGTAATGATCAGGAAGATAATTCTCTACAGGATTAATATGGGGATAATATTCCTCTTCAAATTCTTTTAATATTGGCCTCATTATTTTTACTAATAACTCATCCCAGTAATTTGAGATAATTGCTAGATCTACTTTTTCTCCCTTTAGGAGAGTGATTATTTGCTCCCCATAATTTATTTGTAAAGAATCTTGTGCTTTGGAGATATAGGTTTCAGAAAATTGTTTTATTGCCTGGAGATATCCAGATAACAGAGCGGGATCTATTTGTTCTTCAGCCGTAGTATACCTTAGGCTATATAAAGGAAGCCCGCCTTTACTAATGAATAACATCTCTTCAACAGGAACTGGTTTCAAGTTAAATACACCTACGGTTTAACGGCTTCAAAAAAGTAATTTCTATTTTTAACAAACCACGTTATAAATTTAAAAGGTTACGGTAAAGTGAACAGAATGCTAATGATCATAAAGTAAATGCCCATAGATATTTTTAAAGGGCTAATAAAAAAGCTCAATTTTAGATACCATCAAGTAGATCTGAATTTTCGAATTTCTATATGGGTATTTTAAAAGGTTATGGGGATCTTTTATTATGCTTGTGAAGTCTGTTCTTTTTGTTGTTCTATTTTTCTCTTGAATAAGAATTTCTTCATTACTTGTGTTTCTTTTGCAGATTCATCAAGAATTGTTGCAATAATGATTAGGATAGACATTAGAAATATGGCCAAACCACCTTTATAACCAGCAACAATGAATAATAATAACAATGCAAAAATGCTTGTGAAAAACACTCTTAATATTAATTTTTCGTGTTTATGTCTGAAAGTTAATCCTTCTTCGCTCATATTAAACCCTCAAGTTTTCTGAATTCATGCCACCTTAGAAACATATTTAGATTTCGGTCAAACATTCAACATTACGCTCAATAATTTTTGTTTATAATCGCTATTTTGGAAGTTAAGAAAAAAAAGAAGGAGATGGTCTCCAAAAATAATTTTTCGTTATCGTAACATGATTGCTGCTTGATCTGGAGAATAGCGCCAATCTTTTGGTAGTTTACCAATTTTCTTGTAGTATTTTGATAATCGATGAATTTTTGATTCTACTTTTCGCAGACGAATTTTAGTGTAAATATCTTTTTTGTTATCTGCTAAATGATTTCTCATTCTCATCGATTTTCGAACTAAGTTTGTTAAGTCTTCAGGATATCTTGGTAACAAATTGTTTTCTTCAAGGATTTTATATACTTTCTTCCCAGTTACTAATTTTATACTAGGGATCCCGTACTGATCTCTCAAAATGATTCCAATTTGTGTTGTGGGATGCCCTTCTCTATATAACTTAACAACTAGTTCTTCTACTTGTTCCGCGGTTAAAGGTATCCAATCAGGTACTTCTGTGCGGTGAGGACGAGTTGAGCTTGATTTCCCTTTTCTTCTTGAATGCATACGGGCCATTATTTATGCACCTTTTTCTGTTTACATGATTGTTCTTTACAGTCTATATTAAGACTCTTACGATACTGCAAATTACTTCTGGAGACTTATATCTTTCTATAAAGCAAAAAAAAGAATTAAACATATCGATAAGCAAATAGTTGTTTTACTGCTCTCCGGAGATTACTATTATTAGATGCCCATAAGCACCGACCCCTTGTTTTATTTCTATTGCTAAGTGATGTTCCCTTATTATTTTTTCATTAAATCCTCCTTTTAATTGTATAACTTTAGCAGTATCCTTCAAAATTTCTTCGGATTTTTGAGGAGTCAAAATTACGCCCGCATATGTCATATGCCCATCTTTACCGCCGGTATCTAAGAACACGAGAACATCCTTTTTTCTTTCTTTCAAGAATGGCATTGCTGCTATTGCAGCATCTGTTACTGGAGAATCATTGGCTACTCTTTTAGATTGAATTTTTCCAGCCATTATTAATGCATAGGGGCGGTTAAGGCCTGTAGCAGAAGTAAATGACGCCGCTAAACGACCTATAGACTGTGGGTCAGCCACAAAATTATCGGTCAAGATTACACTTGGTAATCTCCCTGCTTTTTGGAAATAATCAGCTAATTGAGTTACAAACACTTTAGTATTCGCCAGGAGAAAAGATCCATGTCGTTTGAATGCTTTTGAGCCTGGTTTCTTTGTTTCGGGTAATTCTCTATTGATACCTTTATTAATTACGGTTTTTATTTTTGCATCTAGTTTCTCCCACACATTATATTTCTGGAGAATAAATTCAACATGCTTATATGTTGAGGGGTCTGGATACGTGATTCCGTCACCAATTACCTGAAATTCATGGTTTGAGACATGTGCAACAGTAAGTGATAAATGATATGCCAATGGGTTTATACTGATTAACTGGCCTCCTTTAACCTGGTCTAAATGAGCTAAGACTTGTGAGATCTCGAGAGGGGTAGCACCTACCCGGGATAATTTGAATCTAACTTCTTCTAAATGCGAAGGTGATAATGGCTCTTTGGGATAAGCAATCATTGTCCTAGCTCCAGGGCTCAATAAATAAATGATGACATCATTTCCACTTGCTTCCTTAATTATCGACTGAGCCGTTTTTGCTACTCTAATAGCATTTCCATCAAAAAATTGTGGGTTTGCCCTTATGATCTCTACATCCGGAGTTTTAAGGCGTGGTTGTGATGCAAATGGGATTGTTACCATCCCTTTTATAAAAGAATGTGTTCCTCTTAAGGCCTCTAAAGCACCTAACATCATTTCTTCTGCAAGAGAGCCAATAGCAATAATGTAGATTTTCTCAACATTATGGATTAATCCTTTTCCTTCCCAATATAACCACCCATTATTTAGAGATAGCTCTCTTTTAATTTTGTATCCCGGATTTAGTTCTGTAAATGTTTTCTCAATACCTCTTACGATTAGGCTTCTAAGAGATACTGTTGATCTGTCTCCTGCCAGATTAAGAAGTTCTTGCTTGTTGATAATTATGTCATTTAGAGTGGACATTTAGACCATTCTCCGTTTAATATTCTACATTAGATTAAATGAAGAAAAGAAATTAAACGCTTTGCTTTATTTTGCGAAACACTAATTTATTTTTGGAAAAGAGTTAACTTTTTTCTGTAAAAAATGTTTAAATTTAAATTGAAAAAGAAGATATCCCAAAATAAGTCTAAACTATATTATAGAACGCTCATTACTTGTTTTAGGGTTTCAGTAAAAACTTCAATATCTTCATTATTATTATATATGTGTGTAGATACTTGAAGTACTCCCTCTAATCCTAAAGCATAAATTCCGGGATGATTGCAGATTAATCCCGAACGTACTATAATGTTGCCCATTTCATCAAGCATCATTGCAACATCGTGAGGAGAGATTCCTTCGATACTGAGAGAAACAATATTTGAACGGTTTGGTAATCCCATGGCACTATCTAATAACGGATCAACAATATTTATTTTTGGTATTTCTTGAAGTCTGTCAAACAAGTTTCTCATGATCTCTTTTCGATGTATCTCAATTTTTTCAACACTAATTCTTTCTAATAATTCAATGCTTTTTCTTAGCGCTAAAAAAGAAGCAATGTTTGGTTGTCCTGGTTCAAACCGTTCAATTGCTCGCATGAGACCATAATCATGAGGTAACAAATATCTAACAGAGGTACTTCCTGCGATCTTACAGTTCATTTTTGGAATTTTTTCTTTACGGACATAAATGAATGCAGAACCATTAGGTGCCAGCATACTCAAAGACCCATCAAAAACAGCATAATCTATTTTTAAACGATTTAAGTCAATCAATGTAAGTCCTGCACTTCTCGAAAAATCAACTAAAATATCGATCTCAGGATATTCTTTTTTGATATTTTCGGTGATTCTCTCTATATCTCTATACGTACCAATTAGTGGAGAAACATGGGAAAGTGCAATAAGTTTTACTTCAGAAGTAATTTTTGATAGAATTGAAGATACAAGATCATATTCTCCTTCTAAAGAAATATAGTCTATGTTTATACCACTAGTTTTTTCCATTATGACTAGTGGTGCAAGTAGAGAGTGATGCTCAAAAACACTGGTAATTATTTTATCTCCCTTTTTTAGGTCTATAGAGTTTAGAAGAAAATTGATCCCGTAATCTTCACTAGGCATCCAAGCGATTTCATTTTCACTAGCGTTAACAAAATTCGCGGCTTTTGTTTTGGCTTCGATGAATAGGTCTTCTGCTTGTTGTGCAAGTTTATGTATTCCTCTACGAATAGTATTTCCAATATTGGAATAAAATAAAGAGATTTGTTCAATGCTGGATTTAGGTACTAGATTCACCGTGGCAGAATCTAGGTATATAACCCCCTTCGAAAGGACTGGAAACTCATCCCTGATATCTATCACATGGAACAACCTACCTAATAGAGTAGTATACTTAACACAAAAAAAAGCAATCATCTAATTAAAACTTTATTTGGAATGATTTACGAATGTATTTATGGTGAGTGGGTACTTGCATACCCATTAGAACCAATCCGATAGAGTTAAATGATTCAATCATGTTAAGAATAACGTAGAGTGTAATTAAGTCCATACTTAGTGGACTACGTAATAAACCAATCTTAACTAGTGTGAGCATTATGAGTGTTACACGCCGAAAAATCTTCAAAATCACGCTCTTAGGAGAAGGAGCAGTAGGTAAAACCGCTTTGAGACACAGGTATCTCGGAGAGGGATTCAAACAAAACTATAGCATGACGATCGGGGCAGATTTCGCGGTAAAAAGAGTCATGATCGATGGTCAAGAATATGTCGCGCAAATATGGGACCTCGCTGGACAAGTCCGGTTCCAATCAGTAAGAGAAGTCTACTACCAAGGAACTTTAGGAGCATTGCTAGTATTTGACATTACACGTCCAAAGACCCTCGACGCAATTCCTAATTGGATTAAAGAACTTATGGAACATAATCGCTCTCCAGTAGTACCTATGGTCTTAATAGGTAACAAATCAGACCTAAGAGCAGAAAATCCCAACGCAATTAGCAGGGAAGTAGGGGAACAATATGCACGTTCATTATCTCAATGGAGTGGATTCGAAGTACCTTATGTAGAAACATCAGCAAAAACAGGTGAAAACGTAGAAGAAGCATTTGTAACACTTCTTAGAAATATAACTAAATATATTGAGCAACGCCGAAAACAAGAAAAATAAATGCCCCACCTGAAGCTGTACAAACACAAAAGCTCACGCAACAACTTAGGTATTTACAATAAATTCTTTCCCTCTTCGAACCTAGAAAAAATCAAAATATGTTATTATTAAGCATTAAAACTTTTTTCTCCCCTTTTTATTAATTTTTTGCCTAACACAAATATTTTTAGAAGTGTTTAATGATTACAGGAATTCGCAATTATTTTTGTAATTCTCAATGGTTCTGGCCACTTGCTTACAATTGATAACTTATTAATTAACCCCTTAGTAAACGCATCGCTAAAATTTATTGAAGATATATAGATCTCACCATAACGCGTTTTATGTTTAAAGGAAGGGGGTAAACGCTCCAGTATCTCATTAATTCTCCTGCCATGAAAAACTTTACTAGTTATTGAACGTAAATCTACTTTTTTCTTTTTTAAAAAAACAATAACAATTGGTTTATGAAACGTTTCTATTAATCTAAATGGGTCAATATAGTTTAAACCCGCAATAGTGATCCCCTTTAAAATAAATATGTCATGAGGAAGATTATTTTTCAAGATAACTTCGATAATTTTTTCAGTTGCATCATTCCCATCTTTTTTAAATAATACTTTATTAACGTTTAAAATTGTGTTGGGTGATTTAATTGAAGTAATTACCCCAGGGATAATATGATCGTTTTTATCAAAATGCCCTGTTGCTACAGAAGCAATTCTAAGCCCTTTTTTCACTACATAATATATTATTTTTTTAATGATTTAATTTTTCTAATAGCACAATAAAAACTATATCTTATTATTAGACAAAATATTCATTACTCTGGTTTGAAACTTAGAATTTTTCTCTTATTTAAAGCAATTTTAATAATTAATAAAACATGATTTTGTTTTAGTGTCTAGCTATTATGATTACTCTTTCATTCCTACAGACGAAGCTGAAAGAACTCTTGAACTTCTCGAAAAAAAAGAGATTGATTTAAATGAGGCACTAGAAAGAATTATCCCAGTATTATGGCATTTAAACAAAAATGATCAAGCAAGAGATGTCCAAATAATTTTTTCTAAACTTATGAAATACATTACTCCTAACCAAGAAAACTATTTTTCTTTAAGTGAAAAAGCAATTGAAGCATGGCTCATTTATGCTGAAAGCTTAATTAACCTTCAATTAATCGACGAAGCAATAAAAGTATTAAAAGAAATAATTCCAATTACTCGCTTAAATGGTTATGCCCGAACTGAAGCCCTGCTCCTTAACAGACTAGGAGCGATAATAGTAGAAAGAGGTGACTTACAACTTGCTCAAGAATACTTTCAAGAAGCAGCAGAAGCAGCTTATCGAGCTAATGATTCTAAAGCTTTAGTAACAATTCTTAATAATTTAGCAAATATTAGGCTCCATCAAGGATATTTAAACGATGCATTGTTACTATATGAAGATGCTGAACGTTTGGCAATTAAAAATAATGATACAAACCTTCTTTCAATACTTCTAAATAATATCGGGATTATTTTTCGGCAGTTGGGGGAACTAGAGCGTTCTTATGCATGTTTGACAGAAGCTTTAAGGTTAAAACAGGAGATAAAAGATCCTATTAGAATTTCAGAGACATTGAAACAATTGGTAATTCTTTCATTAGAAAAAAATGATATTGATGCTGCAGAACAATATTTACAAGAACTAACTAGTTTATCTCATTCTTCGGACAATATTTTATTACATGTAAGAAAAATCCTTGCTGAAGCCGAAGTTGAACTTTTCAGAGGAAATTTAAAAAACGCTGAAAAACTATTTAAAGATGCAATCGAACTATCCTCTGAATATGGATTTGAAGAGCATATTACTTCTCGAGCTCATCTAATTGAAACTCTTTTTTATCAGTACTTACTTACAAAAGAAAAATATGTGTTGAAAGCCCTGGAAAAAGAATTCAAAGCAATTGAGCCAGTAATTCAAACTGCTAGGCTTTCATCAGTTAAATTAAAAATCAAGATATTACAATTAAAAATTAAACTATTAACTTGTAATTGTAAAGAGGAAATGGAAAAAGAGCTAGTAACTTTAGAAAAAGAGGCTGAAAAACTAGAAAATGAACAAGTTTTGGAAGAATTGCGGAGATTTAGAGAAAGTTTAACCTCCCAAGAGGAAAAACTGTATAAAGAAGACTTAGCTGACCTAAGAAGATACTTAAAAGAAGTAACACGGACTTTAAGCTCATTATGATAACGAATTTCCACAAAATTTTTCTTCTTGGAATTTATAACAACAAAAATAGAAAAAACAAGAAATAAAATTAAAAGTTTTATCGCTTTTTTGAGATGTTCTTGCTTCTTAGAAAAAGCTTATCCTATCCACTTCCTAGCAAGGGAATGATGATTCAGTTTTAAGTATATTATGGGAACTCTCCACAGAAGTTGCAGTACGGAATGTTCTATTCTTGTCTTTGTGAATGTTGTTCTTTTTTATCCCCACCAACGTTGCAGAAAGGATGAGAATTTCACGTCAATAAAGTTAAAAAAAGACTAATAAAAAACAAGTATCACTATTAAGGCTTATTTAGACTTATATTGTATCATTCCAGTAATTAATAAAGGAAGAACGATTGTTGCATCTGAAAATACTTGAACTTTCGGTGCCTCATTAGTAAATTTCCCCCAAGAAACTGCTTCTTCAAGTGTTGCTCCTGAGAGACCTCCTGATTCTACGCGGTCCATTGTGATCTGTATACCATACTGATATTGTTTAGGACTCATTAAACTCGCTTGGAGAGTATAATTTTTTGGGACTCCTCCACCGACCATTACAGCTCCTGCTCTCTCAGCATCGTGAAATAGTTCCTGAATTCTAGTTAAATCTCTCATCTCATCAAGAACAATTTCTCCGAATTGAGCTTTTAACCACATCTGTAGACCTAAAACAGAATCAGCAAGTACTGGAACAAAGATAGGTATATCTAAGTCATAAGCCGTTTTAACAATCGAATTTTTGTCATTCAAGTGTTCTCCAATGTATTTTAAAAATTCATGACTACTAGTAATTACTTCTTTATTTTTACCTTTTTCTTTAATGAATTCATCTAACATTGGTTGTATATGATCTTCAAGTTTCTCGAAACCACCTGTATTAACAAAAGCATCATAAACACGGTCAATTCCTTTTTGATAAAGCTCATAATCGGAGGAATAATGCACATTTTTAATATGTGGGACACCAAAAGCCTCTATTAAATCATGAGTAATATTCGCTCCTGTTGTGACTAAAACATCAATCAATTCGTTTTTCATAGCTTCAACAACTACTTTTCTCATTCCCCCTGGAACCATGGCTCCGGCCAATGAGAAGAATATACGCGCATTATTATCTGTCATTAACTGATAAATCCTGAATGCTTTTCCGAGGGAACCCCCTGCGAAAACACCCATCTCCCAAAACTCATTCAAAGTATCAATAACAGTATTAGCCTTTAAAGGATCAAAAGGATGGACTGGTTCAAATTTTTCTTTTTTATTGTTACTACCATGTTTCATTGACATTTTACTCCTCCTCTTCTAGAGAAACTTCACCTAATTTCCTTGAAGAACTTTGATTCTTTGAAAGTTCAACAATTTCTTTCTGGGATTTATTTAATGCTGCTTGCATGAGTTTCTGTTGTCTTGCTGCCTCTTCACTCATTAATTGAAATGCTTCTCTTTGATTTCTTGGTACCACGGGAGGCTCAAATTTTTGGGAATGTAATTCAAATATTTCATCGACTAGTTTTCTTAATTCATCATCCCAATTTTTTATCTCCATTAAATAATCCTCGGCTAAGAAAACATCACGAAGATATTCATCTCCAAAATAGTCTAATTCGTCAGAAGCGATATCTGTTAAATGATCTTTTATTGCTAACAACAATTTTTTTGCATTTTCTTTGTTTTTAGAACGGGCAACTACTTTTGCAACGATGGGGAGAGCACCTATAGATTTACCAGGTCTAATATTTAATAGTATATCATCAAAAAATTCATTGATTATTTCTTCTTCGAGTTTATCTCCGCTTTCATAGCCAAGTATTTCTGCCCATTCATCTGACCATGAGCTAGGAACCGCAACTTTGGAAAGCAAAACACCTTGTAACAACCCATAGCGAATAATAGGATAATTAAGGTTTTCACCTTTTTTCTTTGCTTTAACAGCTCTAGATAACGCTTCGTGATAAAAATCAATGTCATTACCCATGTGAAGGCGATATAATGCAGGATATACGGACTGCTTTGGAGTAAGACCACGAAATAGTCCACTAACTTTTACGCGTTGAACAATAATTATGGGTATGATTCCGGCAAATAAGATAAATGTAAAATATTTTTTGTCTAAACTACCGGTTAGAATTAATAGGCCTCCAAAAATAAAAATGAAAAACATAAGTTGGCTAGCTACTTTTGTCAAAGAAAAAATAAAACGTTCATTTTTGCATATCTTGCAGTAATCTTGCGCATTACAAACGCCAGTATTACACATGGGGAGGCCACATGCTTTACATTTCTTTTCAGCAGTGATGTCAAGATGAATTCCACATTCTTTAGGTACACTCACATGTGCATGTGAATTCACAAGTTTAAACATTTTTCCGTTAATAACACGAAAAAAGAGGAAACAAAAATAATGGTTAAAAATAATTTTTTTCATCCATTTTTGAAAAATAGGGTTAAACTTAAACGGAACACAAAAAAAGAGGTTAAATCGAACTTTAGACATGGAAAACATTCTTTCCGATAAAGAATTTATTATTGGTATTATTAAAGGAGTCTTAGGGTTAATACTTGCCATAATCTTAGGTTTATTATGGGCTAATTTTTCACCAGTTTACACATGGTTCTACGAAACATTTCCTCAAGCAGGACCAGGCACAATAGAGTTCTTACAAGTTTTCTTCTTTTTCCCAGTAGTATTGACTATTATCGCGTTTTTATATGAAGGGGCGGGAGTTGTCATGAAAACACTTCTAACTGTAGAAACAGAAGAAACAATGTAAAAACCATTATGGCTATATCTATTTTTTGAAAATTAATTAGTAGTACCATATATCCCCATTTTTTAAGGTCATCAAATTAAATTAAATTCTTTTTAACTTGATTAGCGTAAAGTACCTTGCGAAAACAAGACATAATTCACCTATAATTTATCATGCAAATGTAACACAATTCTTAAGAATGAGATTTCTGTTTGAAAAATGTAGCTTACAGTACTGTAAAGTTAGTGGGTAGTGTTATTTTAAAATTTTAAATAAAAGGGATGGCCATGTATCTAATTAGTAGTATCTTGGACACATTGAGAGTTCCTCCAGATAAATTTGATCAAGATCTTAATGAAATTCTCTTAGATCTAGCAAGGGAATCAATAGAAGAACAAATTTATCCCGAAATCGGATTCATTGTTGCAGTTTTAGAAGCTGAGGAAGTAGGTATCGGAAAAATTATTCCCGGAGATGGAGGCGCTTATTATGATGTTAAATTTAAAGTTCTTAGTTATCTCCCTGAAAAAGATGAAGTAGTTGAAGGTAAAACCGTAGATATTGCAGATTTCGGTGTATTCGTACGTATAGGTATTATTGATGCACTTTGCCATGTCAGCCAGATAGCAGATGACTTCTTTAGTTTTAATGAAAGAGCTCAAGAATTGGTTGGTAAAGAGACCGGTCTTAGAATAAGGTTAGATGACCCGGCGAGAGGTAGAATAATTGCGGTCGGGTTAGGAAAACAGCAGATCAAGGTAGGTATTACAATGCGACAACCTGGTTTGGGACTTTTAGAATGGATAGAAAAATGGAAACAAGAAATGTTAGAAAAAAGAAATGAGACATAAGGGTTCTTTAAAAATTATAATATAGGTGAAAAAATGCCGAAAGAAAAAGCTTGCAGAAACTGTCATATGATTGTTGAAAAAGGCCAGATATGTCCAAATTGCAAAAGCAAAGATTTATCAGATGACTTTTCAGGCCTAGTTATTATTCTTGATCCAGAAAACAGTGAAATCGCAAAGAGACTTAATGTATCAAAACCAGGGAGATACGCTTTAAGAGTTCGATAAACTCTGAAGGAGATCTCATAAAATGCATAAAGACTATATTTAGAGCCTCCTATTAAATCTTGAAAATGAATATATCATTAAACGAATTAAGTTCTTATGATTACTTTTTACCAACTCAGTTAAGAAAAGAGCTGAAAGAACCTGTTGGTGAACTTTTAAGACCAGGTACACAAAGATATCAGGAAATTCTTAACACCCCCCCAAAATGCATAATTTGCGTAGGAGATATTGTCTCAAAAACTTTTTTAGAAAAAGGAGTTTTGCCCAAACTAATGATTACAGATGGAATTACAAAAAGAGAGAAAATAAGTCTCTTAAAAACATATAATTTCGAAAAAAGGATAATTGAAAACCCAGCTGCAACAATAACTTCGAAAGCATGGATTGCAATAAGAGAAGCAATGCATTCAGAAAAAAGAATTCATTTATTTGTGGAGGGTGAAGAAGATCTATTAACAATTCCAGTAATCTTAGAAGCAGATAAAAATAAAGCTATTTTTTATGGCCAGCCTAATGAAGGGATGGTTATGGTTTTCCCTTCTGAAGAACTAAAAGAACGTTTAATTAAGTTATTAATGCAGTTCGAACGAAGAAGAGCTCTTTAATCTTGTTGATATGTAACTCCCGTTTTCTCATGGAAATGTGAAGTGCGTGATGAGAACCGATGCCAATACTTCTCTTTTTATATGGTTAGGTCGTAGCATTAACATACTAAAGAAAAATCGGTCTGTCACAGTCCCACCATCAGTGCTTTTGGAGAGTAGCCCCCAAAAAACTATTCCAAGTCATCTCCTTGCGAGGAGGTGACCTTAAGACAATTCTTCTTGATGGAGAAAGAAACCATTCACAAAAGCAAGTGATAATTTACTTATACTAAACTATTTCTCTATTCCACTCCACGCCTCATATTTCCATTCTACAATGGAGTTATTAGCCAAAACATAATAATTACTAGCCACATTCCCAGATATGCCATTTACATAATAGAACCAATAATAATTCGTTTTATTGGTATTCTCTATGACATTATTTATCGCTTGAACATATATCATCTCTCCATATTGCTTTGTTTTTACAGGTATATTTGCTTCAAGTAAAATACTGTAAGCTGTAAGTGAATGATTACAAGTTATTGACATGTTAATTGCTGGAATTATGCCTGCAAAATCAATCTTTAATATTACTGATAAGATTCCTTCTTCTGAGGTTCCTTCTGTATCATTATTTTTCAATACCTTAACATTCTCGTAATACTCGTAATATATCCCCATAGTCGCTAAGATAACTGTTAACAGTAAAAATAATGCAAGCATTGTTTTCAACTTATCTTGTTGTGTCTTCATAATTTTTCTGCTCCTTCTTCATTTTTTCTATTTGGCTTGTATCAATCCTATTCTCAGAAATTATTATTGCTCTTATTACCATCGGCATAGAAGAAAAAAGAATTAGATTCCCAATAACATGTGCTACAGTAAAAGGAGCTCCAAATATTAATTTGGAAATAAATATCACCCAAAATGCATTTTGATTCAAAAACATTAAAGCGATTCCAACAGTGACCCATAAATCATACATTAAACCTAAAAATGCGCCAATACTAGCAAATTCAATTATTTTTTCTAGCTTAAAATGCTTATTGTTTAATACTCCCCCTAAAAATCCTGTAAACGCCCAAAAAATTATCTTGAATGGAAAAATAATCCCTGAGAAACCACCCATTATCATTGTAGCTACTATTTCCCATCCAATTGAAATAGTGATCCCTGTTAAAATACCATTTTTTTTCCCATACAAAAAACCAACTAAGAACACCGTGTAAGTAATTGTTTCGATGTTCGGTAAAAATATTAAAATCAATGATGTAGCGATTCCTGCTGCTGAAAAAGAGACTATTATAGAAAAATCATTTAGTTTCATCCTTATTAGTGACTTAGAAATCAGTTTTAAAACCTATTTCACAGATAAATCTTAGTGAATACAGTATTACAAGTAAAATCTCTCAAAATAACATATCCGCGATCTCATAATCCTTTAATCCAAATTCCTGAATGGTACGTAGAAGAAGGCGAACTTTGGATAATACTAGGAGCAAATGGTTCGGGAAAAACAACTATATTATATTCTATAACAGGAATCATCCCATTACTAATAAAAGCAAAAGTTGAAGGAAAAATAAGAATCTCTGGTGAAAATCCATTTAATAGTAAAGACGTGTTTAGAAAAGCTACTTTGCTGCTACAAAACCCTTATGACCAATTAACACAGTCCACAGTAGAAAATGAAATTATTTTTCCCTTAGCAAATCTTGGCATTGAAAAGAAAAAAATAAGAGTTGCTCTCTCTTATTACCTTAATTATTTTGGCATAGATTCTATTCGTTTCAGAAATCCTCAAACATTAAGTAGCGGAGAAGCACAAAAAACTCTTTTATCTTCGATGTTTTCTCGAGAACCCAATATTTTTCTTTTTGATGAACCTGAAGCTCACTTAGATTTCAAAGGAAAGACGCAGTTATTCAAGATAATAAAGAAAATTTTAGAATCCGGGAAAACAGTAATTATTACTACTCATGCTCCAGAAAACTACATTAGTTTAGATCCTAAATTTTTATTTATAAAACAGAATACAACTTATGTTTATAGGAATTTAAGAGACTTATTTAAAAATACTTCCTCTAATGAAATTATAAGACTTAGTTATGAAATACAAAAAAACTATGACCAATTCATTAAAGATCCTTATTCATGGCAATGGGAAAATTACTCTAAAAAAATGGTTGAAGAAATATGTCTGTAATTATCAAGCAATTCATAGTTACCTTTGATAACAGAGAAAAATTGGAGATTATTTTTCAGCCAGGAATACAATTAGAACCAGGAAATATATTGGCAGTTATCGGAGATAATGGCGCAGGAAAGACTACTCTTTTAGAGATACTTGCAGGTTTAAAAAAAACAATAATTTTTGAAGGAGAAATAATGGGTTGTAAACAACCTACAAAGTTAAATCCTAACAAACTAACAAAAATTGGTTTTCTCCCTTCTAATCCTTCGTTATTCTTTTCAAAACCAACTATTAGAGAAGAATTCGAGCATATTACGAACTTAACAGGAAATAATGAATGGATTAGATGGGAAGAGAAATGGCATTATTATTCAAATAATAGTCCATTTTCTCTAAGTTGGGGTGAACAACGATCATTAATCTTAGATTTGTTATTTAGCCAAGGTGCAGAAATATATCTCTTGGATGACTTTATTGTTTCTTTAGACCATGTGGAATCACTTCATGTAGGAAAACAAATTTTTCATCTTTTAAAGGAAAAAAAGATAGTCATTGTAGTATCTCGAGATCCTAAAGTACTCTATTATCTACCTGTAAATACCATTATATACTCTTCTAAAATAATATTTCAAAACAGGAATAAAAAAACAATATTCGAAAAATGTAGGGAAAATAATCCATTTTCAGTGTTGAAAAACTATGGTGGCAGTTACACATCAAATAAAGTTTAATCAAAATTGGAGGAATTTATTTGAAGGCTTTTGACCCTCTCTTAAAATTGATAGTAGTTATTTGGTCTATAATTTATTTCCTATTTTTTCAATCAATATGGCCTGTAACTGCAGGTTTCATTCTAATATTTATTATTTCTTCAATTGAGTATTCAGTCAAGAAAATTATTAGTTTAATCTACGGATTAAAATACTGGTTTTTGTTAATTTTTCTCTTAGAATTCTTAATTTTCAAGAATTTTGATATTGCTTTTTACTTAATAATCATGTTTAAGCTAATTGGGTATTGGCTTTCTTTTGGCCTATTATTTTTAAATGTTGATAGCGGTGAGCTTTTCGACACATTAATTCGTATAAAAACACCTTATTTTATAGCATCTTCAATATCAATCACAGTCTCTCTTGTTGAACGTTATTATCAAGATTTAATAAAAATCAAAAACATTCTTTCTTTACGTGGATTTAATATTAATCCCAAGAAACCATTTCTATCCGCAAAATCTGTTTATAATTTATTAGTACCAA
>Ga0256835_1000709_pt1 | contig 22711 bp, 17 predicted proteins | sample PIR30metaG_FD_185972 | JGI IMG/M metagenome (GOLD analysis project Ga0256835, IMG submission 185972) | Hydrothermal vent microbial communities from East Pacific Rise, Pacific Ocean - PIR-30 | ecosystem: Environmental > Aquatic > Marine > Hydrothermal vents | place: Pacific Ocean: East Pacific...
AAATGCATGCTTTTCAAGCTTAACTTTCTTGGGTGCTTCAAATATATCGAAGATATTGCCAAGTTATACCTACAAGCCAATTGGTTTTTTGTAATAAATAGTGTACAGATTCTCCAACACCATAATTGGAGGATTTGATCATGGACCAGGGACCAGAAGCATATATTGATGATTCCAGGCGGCTGAAGGATAATGATACCTTTTGTTTTACCTGCGCACCTGATAAGCCCTGTTTTACTAACTGTTGTTATGACTTGAATCTTGTCCTAATGCCGTATGATATCTTTAGGCTCAAAAAGAAATTAGGCTTAGATTCCTCAACATTTCTAAAAAAATATACCAGCGTGCATGTGGGACAGGCATCAGGGCTTCCTGTGGTAGTGCTGAAGATGGAAGGGCCATATCTTAAATGTCCTTTTTTGGACAAAGAAAAAGGTTGCCAGGTCTATGAGGACAGGCCCGGGGCCTGCCGGAGCTACCCCTTGGCTAGGATGGCCTATAGAAGCAAGGATAGCGAAGGGGTGGAAGAATTCTATTACATAGTGCGGGAACCTGATTGCGAGGGGTTCAAGGGATGTAAGGAATGGACCATAGCAGAATGGAAAAGGCATGAAGGGCTGGAAAAATATAATGAGATGAATGACATCTTTGGCGAACTCCTGCAGGCCAAGACCGAGCAGGGAATTGCCCATTTAAATGCTGATCAGATCGACATTTTTTATATGGGATGTTATGATATAGACAACTTCAGGAAATTCTTTTTGGAATCTCCCAATTTAGACCGTTTTATGGAGCCTGAAGAGGTGCTTGAGCAAATTGCCAATGATGAAGAGGAACTCCTCAAATTCGGCATGCGCTGGGTAAAGAAAAAACTATTTTCCCAGGGCTGTCCAGCCTGCTCCCTATAATCAAAATAGACTGTCATCAAACCTAGTTGAAGAATCACAAGTAATGGAACAGCAGTTTTATTTGGCAGATGCGCCAGACATTTGGACAAAGATCTGGCGCCTTATACGCCCATATGCACCAAGGGTTGTATTAGCCATGTTTTTCAGTCTGGTGGTATCCGGATTGAACGGCACCATTGCATGGCTGGTAAAGCCGGCCATGGACTATATCTTTGTAGAGAGGCGCTATGAATATTACCTGCTTCTTCCTACTGCCGTTTTTCTGGCCTATCTGCTCAGAGGTGGAGCAGATCTGCTACAGTCCTATTTAATGCGCACAGCAGGTTTTAAATTGGTGCGCGACCTTAGAAACCAATTTTTTGAACACCTTGTACACCTTCCTGTGAGCGTAGTGGCCAAGACCGCATCTGGCGATATAGTTTCAAGGCTAATGAATGATATCTCTATGGTGAGCAAGATCCTGTCAGAAACCTTCCGCACGTTTCTGGTGCAGCTCCCATCGGTATTGGTATTGATGGGCGTTGCCTTATACCGGAGGTGGGATCTTTCACTCCTTGCTTTTACGCTTCTTCCTTTGATTGCATATGGTACCAAAGTTCTTAGCAAGTTTGTAAAAAAACGGCGTAGAGAAGTGCAGCAATTTGTAGGCCTTTTGACTCACAGGATGAATGAAATGCTTTCAGGCCTAAAGGTTGTGAAAATATTTGGTATGGAAGAAGCAAAAGTACGCCAATTTGTAAAAGAGAGCAGGGAATGGTACCGGAATGAGGCACGGCTTCTGCGCCTCAAGGAAGGGGCCAAATATGTGACCGACATATTGGCTGGTATGGCTATAGCGCTCATTCTTGCCTATGGCGGATACTTGGTCAAGGAAGGAGCCATGACTACTGGCGATTTTTTTTCCATCTTGACTGCCATAGTTATGGTCTTTGCACCTTTAAAAAGGCTTGGAAGCAGTTATGCTACTTTTCAGGAATCTGTGGGTGTACTTGAACGCATAGATGATTTTTTAAGGCTTCCCCAAGAGCCCCAAACTGGCAAAGATGCTGGTCCTTTGAAAGAATCGTTGAGGTTTGAAAATGTATCTTTCTCCTATCCCGGAAGCGGGGAAGAGGTGCTGCATGAAATAGATCTTGAAGTAGAAGCTGGCAAGGTCATGGCAATAGTGGGACCGAGTGGTGCAGGCAAATCAACTCTTGTTGACCTGATACCCAAATTTTATTCACCTACAAAGGGCAAAATATTATGGGATGGGACTGATATTCAAGATTTTAATCCAAAATCCTTGAGGAGTCATATTGGTCTTGTAAGCCAAGATGTAATTTTATTCAGTGACACCATCAGAGAAAACATTGCAGCAGGAAGGCCAGATGCAACCTTTGAAGAGATAGTTGCTGCTGCCAAAAAGGCTCAGGCCCACGAATTTATTGAAGCGTTGCCCCAGGGATATGACACCATGCTTGATGAACGAGGCCTGAATCTCTCAGGCGGGCAGAGGCAGAGGATTGCCTTGGCAAGGGCTATACTTCATGACCCATCACTGCTTATACTTGATGAAGCAACCAGCGCCTTGGACACCCTTTCTGAGCAGGCTGTTCAAAAGGCCCTTGAGACTGTAATGGAGGGCAGGACCACGATTGTGATTGCACATAGACTTACAACTATAAGGAATGCAGATCAGATTGTGGTTATGAGTGATGGATATATTGTGGCTAAAGGCACCCATGAAGAATTATTGGAACAAGATGAGTTGTACAGAGATCTGTATAGGACATGGGAAAGTGAATCCAGCAAAGTATTGGGAGCTACTCAGAAGGGGTGTTGATGAGTTTTTTGAGCGTCAAAGCATCCTTTGCCGCACTGCCGTCATTGGTATTGTCAAAATAGACAAAAGTTGGCCGTTCCCAACTTCTGAAAAGCTCCAGCCACTCCCTCAATTTTTCTTCGCCATACAAGCCGCGGTAAAGGCCCTGTGTGCCATGTAGTCGAACATAGGCAAAGTCAGCAGTAACCACCTTGCTCATGGGGTATCTGCCGCTGGTGTGACTAACCACCCATGCAATATTATGCTGCTTTAATAGTTTCCAAACCTCATCTGTATGCCAAGATTTATGTCTTGCCTCAATGGAAATGGATGCGTCTGGCGGGTTCTTTTTGAGAAATTCTTCTACAGTGGCCTTGTCATAGGCCAGGGAAGGAGGAAGCTGTACCAATACGCAGGCAAGTTTTTCTTTTAAAATCTTTACCCGGTTCCAAAACAATTCTAATGATTCCTTGGTTGCTGCCAACCTTTGAATATGGGTGATATATCGAGACATCTTTACCGACCACTTAAAGTGGTCTGGAGTCCTTGAATACCAGCTTTTAAATGTCTTTTCTGGAAAGGATCTATAAAACGTTGCGTTTAGTTCAACAGTATCAAAATGGGTGCAATATATCTCCAAATATTTCTTTTTAGGAGTTTGAGGAGAATATATTGTCCCTATAAAAGATTCATAATTCCAGCCACTTGTGCCTACATATATGTCATTACTCATTCCCTAGTACATCTTGTATGACAGCAGTTAGCTCATCAAAACGAAATGGTTTTGAAATTACGGCGTCTATACCTTTATCCCTCAGGTCTTGGTTTTCATAGTCAGCCCCCCAGCCTGTAAGCATTATTACCTTAATAGAGGAATTGGCTTCTTTGGCCAGTTTTGCCAGTTCCATTCCGCTAACGCCAGGCATGCCAAGGTCTGTGAGAAGGAGATCAAAGCGTTCTGTTTTCAGCAGATCAACAGCCTTAACTGCTTCTACTATGCCTACTACTTCATGTCCACTGGTTTCAAGAATTGTGGTCAGCAGATCTACTATCTGATCCTCATCATCAACCACTAGAATTTTTAGATTATCCTGCCGAATTGATTTTTTACTTGGCTTGGAAGAGTCGGTGGATTCTTCGCGATATGCTGGTAATGTGATATGAAATGTAGTTCCCAAATTTACTTTACTGTCCACTGTAAGCGTACCTCCTGCACCAACTATAAGGCCATAGGATATGCTGAGCCCTAGTCCTGAATTACCCACATCCTTTGTACTGAAAAAGGGATCAAAAATCCTCTTAACTGTTTCTTTATCCATACCAGTTCCGGTATCTATTACCTCTATGTGAACTTTATCTATCAAATCGCTGGTCCGTATAGAAATGGTACCGCCTTTTTCTTCCATTGCATCAACTGCATTGAAGATAAGGTTGGTTAATACTTCCCGCAACTCAGATTCATGGATAGCAGCTTTCAATTTTGAATCAAGATAGGTCAAGACCTTTATGGTAATTCCCTTTTTTTGACTTTCATTTCTCCATTTTGGTTCAGTAAGCTCAATAGCGCTCTTCACAACGGCATTGACATCACAGTTAGATATTTTTTTCTTCTTTTTTTCAAAACCCGTGAAGGTTTGCAGTCTGCGAACCGTATTAGCACCATCTTGTACAGCTATTTCTATATTTTTAAGGCGTCTCTTGCCCTTATCGCTAAGAGGTTCTTTTGCCAACAATTCTACATTTCCAAGAATTGTTGTGAGTAAGTTGTTGAAATCATGGGCTATTCCTCCTGCCATAGAACCCAATGCACGTAATTTTTCACTGTGCACCAACCGTTCAGTCATAAGTTTTTGATTAGAGAGGTCATGAATAATCAGCATTACGCCTTCATGGCCTTTATTTCTTGGAGCTATATCATGCAAAAACACATCGGCAGGAAAAGTGGAACCATCTGTTCTAAGAATAGCAACCTCGGCCAAATGAGCTACACCATTTTGGGCAACCTCTTTTTGGAGAAGCATAAGATCTGCCTTGTTTTCAAAAAGCATTTCCAGCTCTTCTCCTATAATCTCTTTTGGTCGAGTCTTTATCATCTTACAGAATGCTTTATTAACATTTGTAAATCTGCCAATACTATCGGTAAGGGCTATTCCTTGTGGCGCATGCTGAATGACCGAGTTCATATACTCCATAGTGGCATGGAGTTCTTTGTTTGTTCTTAGAAGCTCGGAAGTTTTTGCTTCAACCATCTGCTGGAGATGGTCATGACTTGCTTGTAGCCTAAGCCTTAATTCGCTGTTTTTTAACACATGTCCAATTACTTCTGCTATTATGATTAGATCTCTTTTCTGATATGGCAATAATTTTTTAGGCTTAGATGCACTTAGATTTAGTACTCCTTCTCCTTTTAGAGGAAGGCAAACAAGACATCCTACATTTACTTTTGAACCAGATAGATAAGGAATAGGTTTCTTTTCTGTGTCTTCAATAAATAGAGGAGATCGGCTTTCAAAGACTTGCCAAGCAATTCCTTCTCCCCTCTGGAACTCAAGGTCAGTCCTGTGATTTTTGATTTCCTCTGGGAAGAAACAATCCATAAAACCCTTGGCAGCCATTAATTTTAAGGAATCTTCCTGTGGTGAATAGATCAATATAGAACAGTTTTCAAATTGAGTTTCCTCAATAAGAATAGACACTATCTCCTGCGCCAAATCCTGTTTGCTCAAAGGCGTTGCAGAACATTCTGCAATTCGGAGCAAAATTCCAAGTGCTCTGGTGCTTTCTGTCCTTGCAGCGCTAAGCCTCAAGTAGCTGTCTTTGAGTACTTGGCAGCCTGGTGCATCAAGTTGCATATAATTTTGACCCTGCTTCATTTAATTAAAGGTCTCCCATACAGCTTTTACATTATCCCACCAAATTTCTGTGTAATTCTCTAATTCAATGCTATATTGTGAAGAAATGCCAATCTTTTGCAAAATCGTCTTTATTTCCTCTCTATTTTCTGGAGTGTCATTAAAATAGGCCAATCTATCTGCTATTTGTATTAGAAATGTTGCTTCTCTATAATTTTTTGATCTATCTGGTTCATGATGGTAGCTAATGCTTGCATGCAGTAAGGAGGGAAGGGCCCATTTTTTACTTAACCAACCCCCTATCCTAGTATGCGTTAATCCTATTTCGTTTTCAGCTTCTAAGTAGCTTATGCCTTTATGAGAAACTAAATTTATGATGGTCTCATAAAAAAAAGGCATATATGTAGCACAAACTATCTTACCAATATCATGTAATAAGCCTGAAATATATCCTGTTTCTGGATCAATAATTTCAAATTTATTAGCTAGATCTTTTGATGCCAATGCTACAAAGAGCGAATGTCTCCAAAATTGTCCCACATTGAATGCGTGATGTATTTTCTTTTCAGAAAACATGGAAGATAATAATACAGTTAAACAAATATTTTTTACTTCATCAATACCAATTACAACAATTGCTCTATTAATTGTGGATATTTGTGCTCTTAAACCATAATAGGCACTGTTTGCAATGTTGAGTATCTTGGCACTTAATGCAGGATCTTTAATAACCAGTGTCTCAAATTTTTCTGCATTTAGATATGGATCATTCAGCGAATCCAGCAATTTCCCCAAAATTGGTGAGGGGCTGGGTATCAGATCAATACCATAGATTGCCTGCTGTGCCTCCTCATATATTGACAGATTTATGTTTGACATAAATTTTCAAAAGCTAGCTGGTCATTTTGACACTTTTTGCTATCTCTCTGTGTGAAATATCGACACACTTCATCTATTACTTGAAGATCAAGGCCTTTTATAAAAAAAATAAAAAATGGCTTTGCATGACGGGCTTAGAAAAATTCCATCTTGGGAAGATGAAATTCTATGGTTTCCTCTTCACCTTCTACTTCTATTACATTACATGTAAAACAACTTTTTAATTTATTGACGACCTCTTGCACCAATATTTCAGGTGCTGATGCTCCAGCTGTGATACCAATACATCTCTTGTTTTTAAACCAATCCACATCAATATTATCTTTATTGTCGATTAGATATGAGGAGACTCCATGATGTTCACCTTTTTCTTTTAATCTATTAGAATTACTGCTATTTTTTGAACCAACCACTAACAAAACGTCTATATGTTCCGAGAGCCGTTTAACAGCATCTTGCCTGTTTTGGGTTGCATAGCAGATATCGCTTAATTTAGGACCATCAATTTGTGGAAAGCGACTAGTCAAAATTTCTATTATTTCTTTGGTATCATCAATGCTTAACGTAGTTTGTGTCACATAGGCCAGCTTTTTTGCAGCTGGCTTAAACTTTTTAGCATCATCCTTGGTGGATATTATGGATACAGGCCCTTTTACCCATCCGCGCGTTCCTTCTACTTCTGGATGGCCTGGATGTCCAATAATGACCACTTCCATACCATTGGCGCTGTATCTGCGTGCCTGCATATGCACTTTGGTCACCAGTGGACAAGTGGCATCTATTATCTTCAGGTTCCTTGAATTGGCCTTGGCTACAATGTCTTCAGATACTCCATGTGCGCTGAATATGGTAATGCTTTCCCTTGGTATATCTTCAAGTTCTTCTACAAAGATCGCTCCTCTAGAACTTAAAGTATCTATCACGTGACGGTTGTGTACAATCTCATGCAGAACATATATTGGAGCACCATAGGTTTCGATTGCCTTTTCAACTGTTGAAATAGCCCGCTTTACACCTGCACAAAAACCTCTGGGGTTGGCCAATAAAATATCCATTGTGTATCCTCTGTTTCATGTCAAAATAAATATATGATACCCCTAAAAACTTCTTATGCGTCCACAATCTGGACATATCCATATTACGCCATTACTCATGCCCCAGAAATTTTCCTTTAAGCAATTGTCACAAATCTGAAATCCACAAGGACAATTCCAGCAAAAAGGCATTTTATTTTTACAGCAATGGCATTTATAGCTGTTTCCTAATTTTTTCCTATACTTTTTATGTCTTCTTTTCAGGTTGTTTTTGCTCTTTTGCATATTTAAGAAATGGCGGGCAGGAAAATATGAAAAACAGTTTCCATACCAGCCTTGATCAGTTCTGGATGATCTGGAGGTGAATGCACTTCCATTTTGCCACCATGATCTGAAATGATGGCATAGGAAAGAGTAAGTCCAAGCCCAGTACCCTTACCAACTTCTTTGGTTGTAAAAAATGGATCAAATATCTTTCCCTGCAGTTCTTTGGGTATGCCTGGTCCAGTATCTCCGATTATTAACTCAACTTCACAGCTATTTGGATGGTATTTTGTCCATATACCTATAATTCCTTCTTTTCCAAGGGCGTGATGGGCATTGTTAATTAAATTCATAATAACTTGACAAATTTTGTCATGTACACCCAGAATCTTAGGCAATTTTACATCCATGTTTTTCATAACATAGATCACATCCATATTGAGACTATGCTCAATAACAGACAGTACTTCTTCAACGCATTTATTAAGATCAACTTCTGATCGTTCGCCTTCTAGTGTAGTTCTGGAAAATTTCAGAAGGTCAGCCACTATTTTTTTGCAAATTTTGGTCTGTTTTTCTATGATTTGAAGGGTTTCGTATATCTCTTCTTGACCATGCAGATCTTCTTCCAGTAGTTGGGTATAGCCCAGTATAATGCCTAAAGGGGTGTTGATTTCGTGCGCCACTCCTGCTGCTAGGTGGCCAACAGTTACCATTTTTTCAGACTGAATAAGCTGATTCATCACCCTTTTATACTGGGTTAAATCTTTGGCTATTGCCTCGCTGCCCTGACAATTTCCCTCTAAATCGCTAAGCCCATTAGCGGTAATCATTAAATAAAGGGTGGAGCCGTCTGTTTTTTTAAAATTCACCTCAAAGTCCTTAATATGCCCCCGTACTCCGCAAACAGCTCTGTAATAGGTTTCCCAATCCTCTGTTCTTACAAAAAAATCTTTTAATTGCTTCCCAATTACTTCGATTTTATCTTTAAAACCAAGCAGTTCAGCACCGCTTTGATTTATATCAGTTATAAAACCATCTGGATCACAAAAAAATATCAGGTCTTTAGATCCTTCAAAAAGGCCTCTGAATTTGCTTTCTGAAAGCTGAAGTTCTTTAGTTCTTTCTTCTACTTTTTGTTCCAAGGTTTGATTGAGAATTCGAAGCTCATTATGCGCATCCTTGAGGCGTCTATTCGCCTCTGAAAGTCTTTGTGCTTCCTGCTGAACCAATTCCAAGACATCGCGTACATTAGGGTAGTAAAAAGTAAGTACGGCCACAGATACAAAGGCAACCGTATTTAATCCTCCACTGAATGGTGCAAGAAAAGGCCATATTTCAGGGATTCCAGCTATAACAAAAAGATATTTAAGAACATGCCCTATGGCCCTTGAAGCAGACAAGGCAACCATAGCCATGCATAGCCAGAAAAGATATGTCCATAGTACATTTTTGGGTTCTAAATTTTTAAGGCTATATGCATAATAGAAGGCCACGAGAGAAAGGATAATCATGGCTGTGGCACCAAAAAAATCGACCAGATATACTGGTAGCATTGGAAGACCGTGCATCAAACCTCTTCCTCCGCTTTTGGAACCAGTAGGCGCTGTCTGGCTTCATCCCTGAAACTTTTAAGACTCAGAGCAAGGAACCAAATGGCAGGCACACATAGTACATGATCAAACTTGCCAATATAATATATAATCCTCTTGGTATCCAAAGGGTGAGCCAGTACGGTATGCAAAAATCCATTTGATGTGGCAAAGGCTTCATGGGGTAGCCCCCCTGAAATACAATGGACAACAAATGTATCAATATTCCACAAAAGCCATAGAATCAATGACACTTTCATATGCTTCCAAGCAGGCCCTGTCCCTAAGGGGCGTTTATGCAGCAAATAGAGTAGAAAAATAATAGCACCAGAAAAAAATATATGGGCCATCATATGGACATACAGGCCTTCTGGTGGTCCATGAGTTTGGACAGCTAAAACAGTGGAAGGTGTTAACAAAAATGCAAGAGATATTATTAAATAGAGAAAATATGCCATGGAAGGATGCTTTATAGTAGTAGATTTTTTATGCTTTTCAGGTAGATTGATCTATAAACCATATTGACATTGATTATGCTCTTTCATAGCCTCAAATGTCAAGGCAAAATAGAAATAACTAGAGGTCAGAGCTATGCATAACCCAGTATTAGAGGCCATTTTCAATAGAAGGTCTGTAAGAGAATATGAAGATAGACCGGTTGAGCAGGAAGTGCTTGAAAAGATAATAGAAGCTGGCTCCTGGGCTCCTTCAGGTCTTAATAACCAACCGTGGCGTTTTGCAATAGTCACTGATCCAAACTTAAAAGCAGCCTTTGAACCTCTTACCAAATATGCAAGAATTATTAGGGGTGCAAAGGCACTGCTGCCTGTTTTTATTGACAAAAATGTGATGTATAACGAGGTTAAAGATCACCAAGCAATTGGTGCCTGTCTCCAAAATATGTTGCTGGCTGCACATTCACTAGGTTTAGGTGCTGTGTGGCTTGGAGAAATATTAAAAAGTGCTGAAGATGTAAGGAGGCTTCTGAAATTGCCGGACAACTTAGAACTAATGGCGGTAATAGCTCTTGGTTATCCAGCTAGGAAAGATCAAAAATCTCGGCGCAAACCATTGGAAGAGCTTATTGTTTTCAAAAATTAGTTAAAAAGAAGGAGGAGTTATGAAAAAGATAGTAAAGTATTTTGCTGGTCTTGGTATGATGGCGGCTGTTTTAGTTTCATTTGGATGTGCCCAGATGAGTGGTTCTTCTGCTACATCAGATTCAATGGACTCTACTACCATTAGTGCATCAACAAGAGTACAAGGAAGTTCTACTGTTCTCATATTGCCGGATGTCCCTGTACCTGTGGAGCTCAAAAGAGATGAGAAAAACACCATGCTTATTTCTACTCCAACTTATAGAGGCGGGGTGTTTGTTTTTAAAGGAAATGTTACTTCCCAATCTGTAGCAGATTATTTTAGTATTGAAATGCCTAAATATGGATGGGAACCTACAGGAAGCATATCTGCCACCAAGAAATTTTTGGGCTTTGCCAAAGCTCCCAAATCCTGTGCGCTGATACAAATTGAAGACAAACTTTTTTATACTCTTGTGCAGATATGGGTCAGTGAGCCAACTACTGTAAGTACTATTATAAAAGAAATGCCAACCAAATAGAAATTCACAAGATGAAAGAAGGTAAGCGCGCCTCAATATATAAGCCACTAGCTGACAAGGAGATATTGCTATGCGTTAGTGGCGGTATTGCTGCCTATAAGGCCGCTGATTATGTACGTAAAATAAAGTCATTAGGGGCAGAAGTGCAGGTTGTAATGACTGAGTGTGCAACCAAATTTGTTTCTCCCTTGACCTTTGAGGCCTTAAGCGGGCGGCCCGTTTACTGCCAAATGTTTTCGTCTAGTCACACCAGTGCCATGCTCCATATAGATCTGGCAAGAAAGGCAGATCTCTTTATGGTGCTTCCTGCAACGGCAAACGTGTTGGCAAAAGCGGCAAACGGTATTGCTGATAACTTGATGCTGGCAAGTTTGCTTTGTCATACTTATCCCGTTCTTTTCTTTCCTTCCATGAATCCTTCTATGCTTGCTAATCCTGCAACAGCAGAAAATATTAGACGATTAAAAGCTCATGGGCATGAAGTGATAGATCCAGAAGCTGGCGAGACAGCGTGTGGTGAAAGCGGGAAGGGAAGGCTGCCAGATTGGGATGTGGTAAAGGAGGCCATTTTAGGCCATTTAAGCCCAAAAAAATTAAAGGGATTGAAAGTGCTAGTGGCATCTGGACCTACCAGAGAACCAATAGATCCGGTGCGCTTTATATCCAATAGATCATCAGGCAAAATGGGAACTGCCTTGGCTCTGGTGGCCAGCAGAATGGGCGGGGAGGTAACCCTTGTAACAGGGCCTGCCTCAGTTAACATTCCGCCTGTGGTTGAAATTGTTAATGTAGAGACGGCTGGTCAGATGGCTGATGCTGTTAAAAAACGGTCTGAAGCAGCAGATATAATAATTATGGCAGCTGCTGTAAGCGACTACACTCCCAAGCAGACAGCAACTGAAAAAATCAAGAAAAGCAATGACAAAATTGAATTGGAATTGGTGCCCACCGAAGATATCTTGTCATCTTTGCTGCTCATGAGGCGCCCAGGGCAGATAATAGTTGGTTTCTGTGCAGAGACAGGCAATCTACTTGAGAATAGTTTGAAGAAAATAAGACGAAAACCAGTTGATATTCTGGTGGCAAATGATGTTTCTCTGCCAGGAGCTGGCTTTGATGTTGAAACCAACAAGGTAATGATTATCAATAAAGATGAAGAACGGGTTGAATTGCCCATGCTGCACAAGGAAGAGGTGGCAGAGAGGATTTGGGATTATATAGTAGCTCACTTTATTGACACATAGACGCGAGTTTGTTATCAAAGATAACCCTGAAGCCGGAGTGGTGGAACTGGTAGACGCGCTGGACTCAAAATCCAGTGGGCTTTGGCCCGTGCGAGTTCGACTCTCGCCTCCGGCACCAGTTGAACTTAAATAGCCATCTTGGGAACAAGGTGGCTTTTTTGTTTGAAAAAATAAAGGCGGCTTTTACAAGCCGCCTTGTTATTTCCAATGAATGTCTGTCTTTAAGGAATCGTAAAGGTAGAGACCCATAAATAGTAACTTTCCAGGCTTCCTGCTGGCGTAACTAAGGTGTAGAGAGTGTATGGCCCTGCTGGTAGGCTTCGCTTTGGTATTTCTCCAAAGAATGACTGAAAAATTGCTTCAGTGGTTGCCTGTCTCCATGCTATCAAACCAGAAGTTGAATAGGGAACTATATTGTAGCCAAAGGGCTCTATAGGCACAAATAAAAAGATTTCAGAGGGGCTAATTGGGGTAGCCTTAATACCTAAATAGATGTCTACAGGCCCGCTAAAGGGCGGCAATGCCACCTTGAGATTGATCATGCCCGAACGGAGATTGCCTACTGCAAAAGGTTTATACAAACGGGGACGTGGTATTATCGGATTAAATTGGGGTTCTGCCACTGATCTGTAAGTAAACACATTGGCAGAGGTGGGTACAGGCAATGAATAACCTGGGCGTCTAACTGTAGCAAATTGTGCTGCAACTGCATTTTCTCCTATTGCAGTAAAAGTACAGTTTCCATAACCATTACAGCTTTCTCCCCATCGGACAAAAGAGCTTATGTGGTTATTATTGCTGAGTGGTATGGCTTTTAGGGTAACGGTTTCTCTGGCTTTAGCATGGAATGTACACAAAGTAGATGAGCCCAATTCATTATTAGTGCATAATATACCAGAATCGGAAATAACCCTGCCAGAACCATCAATGGTTATTTTGACAGATGCAAGCTGATCTGCAGGAAGGCGGATTAAAGGAGATTCTACTTTTTTATCGCATAATCTATCAGTTATTACTATTTTTACCTGCTCAGGCATTTGGCCTTCGCTTACTTCAAACCACAATTTTGTAAGATCATGTGGTTCGCTCAGGGTACAGAATCCATAAATTTTGTTGTTATTTGCATCATAGATGTCAACCCAGCTCCTGGATGCCTGGTTGTTTAAGCCGCATGGAGCAAGATTAGGAGAAGCCACAAAGAGTTCAGGCCAAAAATCATTCCAATTGGTTACGCTTAATTTGTATTTGGTGAAATTCCCATAGGCTGTGGAGTCCGGTTCAACTCCCATAAATTGGAGTTGAGGAACAGGCAGGTTCCGGCATACTGCATCAGGATCAATGGTTGCTAGATTGGATCTGTATTCCCTGTTGCACAGCCTGTCTTTCAGAATGATGCGTACAGATGAGGGCGGAGCTTCATTTGCTTTTTTTTCAAACTCAAGCGTAGTGGCTAGATGTTCTGATTTGCTTAAGGCGCAGAAGACGGAAAATATATGCCCATTTTGATCCTCTAGGTATACCCATGTACGAGATGCATCGGGCTTCGAACCGCAAGGAGACAGGTCTGGTGATGGAGCAAAAAGTTCATTTGGATATTTGGTCCAATTCGTTACTATTAATTTGTATCTGGTCCGGTTGCCATATGTCTCAATGCCTATAAATTCAAGTTGAGGATCAGGCAATTTGAGTGAACAGCTCTTTGGCTTTTCAGGCCAATCACATGGTTCCAATGGAGCAATATGTATATTATCAATTTCCATAGCACCATGGAGATCTTCATCCTTTAAAGAACCAGACACAAAGAGTCCAAATGGACTATCTATAATGTTAGCGTCATTGAATAACACCTCATTGTCCATTACTGCAGCCCATTTATTGTTGGTCAAATCCATGTAAACATCAAAATGAATTGGAGTCCTTGTTTGGTATGGAACATGGTAAATGATTCCATCTTTTGAATGGAAAAAGATGGTGCTTCCAGAGGTGTATATATTTGCAAGGATGTTTTTGGCGGGATTGTGCGGGTCATCAAAGCGGCCATTTCTAAAATCGAAAAAGTAGTTGTCATTGGTTTCAAAAAGCACATCCCAGGATATCTTTATACAAACGTTATCATAGCGTCTATCAAAAAAATCAAAACAGGTATAATTAGAGTTATCGGTATAACTGTCTACAACTCTCAAGAAATTACCTGAAGCCAATGTGTTGCCAGGTATGGTAAATCTATTTTCTATCTTGAAGGCATCTTGTAGGCCACAGATTTTCCAGGGACGATCTGACTTATTCGTACCAATAGGCACAACATTGCCAGGAATAAACATTGGTGCTGTGGCCTTAGGATTATCAAATGTAGCAAATATAGTTTCAACCGAATAGGCTTTTGTTGCCATGGCAAGGATTAGCACCAAAAATATGGCCGAAAAAGAGAATATACCATTTTTCATTAATGCTACCTCCGCATCTTACTTCTTTGCTAATACTACAAGTTATGCAATGCGTATAGTATTAGAAAAGAAAATACCTCCTTATAATTTTTTTCTGGGTAGGGCCTTAAAAAAGAGGTATTCATCATATCTAATTTTAAAAAGTTAGCACATGCTGTATAGTATGGAAAGATGTAGAAATTTTAGCGGGTAACGTTTAAAAGGCCATATATATTTAATAGCTACTTAATATTCATCGTTATGAGTCATTTTGACGTTTACCATGAGTTGAAGAGAAAATGCCAGAGGTGGTTTTTCTAGTTCAAGGCATATTGGTATCTTGATTCTTGGTGAAAAGAAAATCAAGCATTATAGGAAGTGGCAATGGTTGTTATTGACTTGATATGTGTGAATCGAGCACCAATCTTACCTGATCTAAGAAGTCCGAAGTATCAAATGGCTTTGATATGAAAGGAACTTTCTGGGTCTTGATTTTTTCAATGGTTGTTTGGCCAGAATCGTGTCCGCTACAGAATATTATCTTTGCATTTTCATCCATAGCGACGATTTTTTCATAAGCTTCCATACCACCCATTTGTGGCATTATTATATCTAAGATCACTAAATCAATACTTTTTCCAAGGGCATTATATATATGAAGGGCCTCTTGGCCGTTCTTTGCGGTAAGCACTTTGTATCCATGACTTTCAAGCAGTTCTTTTGAAAGGTCGCGGACAATTTCTTCATCATCAACGACCAAAATGGTTTCATTTCCAATCCTGCTAGAAGTCACGCTGTGTATTGATTCATCCTTGACTTCATTGTATGCCCTTGGAAAATACAGGGTAAATGTAGTGCCCTGACCCAACTCGCTTTCCACCATTATGGTGCCTGCCAAATTCTTCATTATTCCATAAACCATTGCCAGGCCAAGACCAGAACCCTTTCCAATCTCTTTGGTGGTGAAAAATGGATCAAAAATCCTGTTTAATGTCTCTTTATCTATTCCTGTACCTGTATCACTTACAGACAACGCTACATATTCGCCTGGAAAAAGGTCTGTTCCAGGCTGTTTCTCAATAATTTCATCATAAGAAGTGAGCCACGTATTAATCGATAAAGTACCTCCTTGCTCTTCCATGGCATCCCTGGCATTAAGGCATAGGTTGAGGATAACCTGTTGTATCTGAGTTTCATCACATTTTATTTCAACAGGGTTTTCAGTAAGGTTCAAATCCACAGCTATGTTTTTGGGAAGGGTTCTGTCCAAAAGTTCGACTGTATCTCGGATAATGTTGTTAAGGTTTGAAATTCTCAATGTATCAGGCTGGCTTTGCCTGCTGAATGCCAATAGACTTTTAACCAAATCAGCTGCTCTGGTTCCTGATTTTTCAATTACTGTTACATAATTATATAAATCTGGCATATCCTTGGTTTTTTGTTTTAAAAGCGAAGTATAACCAAGTATGCCTGTGAGCAAGTTGTTAAAGTCGTGGGCTACTCCACCTGCCATAGTTCCAATTGATTCAAGTTTTTGTGCCTGCAGAAGCTGAACCTCCATCTGCTTCTTTTCAGTAAGATCAGTGATCATTGTGAGGCAGCCTTCAAATACACCATTATTCTTGATGGGCACACTGCTCAAAAGCACGGTTACATTGCGCCCATTGTGGCCGCAGAGAACTACTTCCTCCTTGCCAACTCTTCCCTCCATATTAGATAAAAATAAGTCGAGTAACTTTTTCTTATGTTCCTTAGAAATTAACTCATAAACACTTGTACCCTCTAAACTTTCTAGTCCTAGCATTGAGCATAGCCGTTTATTGGCAAATTTAATTATTCCGCTGCTGTTTACAATCCATATACCTTCGTTGGCATTTTCTACAATTTCCCTGTATTTTCTTTCAGATTCTTGGAGCTCCCTATAAAGACGGGCATTTTCAAGGGCCATTGCTATATGGTTTGCAAAGCTGGTTAGAAATTCTGAATCGATATTTTCAACAAAGGCATTGTTTGTATGATTATCTCCTACCAATATACCTATTACTTTATCCCTGACCCTGAGAGGCACCAAAATAAAGGCCTTGGGCTTTAATTTTTTCAGTAGAACATTGTTTGGATTAAGGGCCATTTTTTTGACATTCTTTACAATAATGGGTTTGCCGGCCCTAGCCGTCCTGGCGATGATATTATTTTCTTTTTCAATTGGGATTTGATAGCCCTTCATTTCTTCCAGGACTTCCTTATTTATGCCTACTGCATGAATTAAGACAAGCTTTGTATAGCTTGAATCAGCCATGAAAATGCCAGCCCTATCCAAGTTGGCTACGAGCAGCAGTTTATTTAAAATCCTGTCTAAAAGTTCCTGTAATTCCAAAGTGGATAAAATGGCAACACTTGAGTCTTTCAGGGTAAGTATCTGTTGTATCCTTTTTTCAAGCTTTTGATTTAATACATAGACTTCATGATATTTCTTTTGAAGGAGCTGCTTGTCTTTTTCCAGTTCTTTTATGCTTTCGTTTATAACTTGCCACGGTCTGAAAATTCTTTTTAGTATCTTGGCGAATAATCTCTTCTTTTCCCAACTAATATGATATTCGCAGCATTCGTCCCCTTTAAAAAAACATTTTGCTTCCTTGAGACGGGCAGGCGGCAAACCCCATACTACTGGAATGGCTTGATAGACTCCACGGTTCATAAGACAAAAATCTTTTGACAGAGGAATGCCTTCTGTCCAATAGAGTTTTAAAATTGCTTCTGTTTTAGAGGTTTTGGCAATTTCCACTTTTTTAGTCTTGTTAAGGCGCTCATTTATTTTGTGTAGGACTTTGATAGCCTTGTGAGGAGAGCTGAAGGCAAACAATATCACACTTTGCAGGTAACCCAGCCTCTTTTTTAATACAGAGTTGAAACCAATATGCATTGGGGCTTGTTCATCATCTAAAATGATCTTTGCCCGTCTAAAAAGCTCAATCATTAAAGAGGAAGAGATCCAATTGTTGGGATCAGACAAAAAGGCCTTTGGATCTTGAATGCCTTCCATTTCTGGGCCAAGGTCTGATAAAAGATAATCCAACTTATCCGGGGCCTTTTCCTCAATATATTGGATAATGGCAAGTGAATTTATGCAGCTGTTGTGTTTTTCCATAAAATTAAGAAATAAATTTAGCTAAATAAACATTACCCTTTTCAATCATCGTGTACTCTTTGTTATCCCCATTATCCACTATTTTTTTTTGTTCACTAATAGCGTATTATAAATTTGATTTAAAGGGGAGAGGATAGAATATCTATATCCTCCAGCGTCAGGAGGAATTTGTTTTGCATAACCGTTCCATAGGTTGCAAATTCAACACCCCCGCATCCAAATCTCACGAAAGGAGTAGCACCGCAATGATCAAGCAACTCCAACTCAAAGGGATGGGAATAAGCCAATTCTTTCAACTTTCTTTTAACGTGACACTGGCCAAAATTATGCCATGGTATTTTTTGCGTATATATATGTATTTTATTGGATTCCTCTACCTCTTTTTTAAAAGATATGAACGCAAAAGAATTTCTCTTTGTGTGAATTACGTTGTATTTAATTTTATTTTTCAAAGCTACATTCATTACCTATATTATGTTTTTAAAGTTTATCTCGGAATATTTGATCATTATTATGAAAAACTTATCTTAGCCCATCGTTCTTTATGCGAAACTTCAAATTTTTTGAATAACAGCCTCCATATCGTTAATCGGAATATTTTAGATAAACTTCAAAAAAGGGGACAAGGTGCATTGCTTATTACGGGTCATTATGGTTCTGTTGAATTTTTGCCTTTAGCCCTTCTGCTTCAAGGTTATAAAGTGTCCATGATATGCAAATTTAAGACCTCAGAATTAAAAAAGGCTATTTTGGAAAAGGCAAAAAATTTCGATGTGGAAATCATTGATGCATCTGAAGGCAATGTTGCATTTAAGGCTATAAATGCCATCAAAAGCGGCAGAATATTGGTTACGGAATGTGATGAGTTTAAACAGTGGCGAAGAGATAAGAAGTCCAAGGTGCAAGTATTTGGTAGCCATGTAAACAGGGATAAAACCTTAGATTTTTTTTACAGGCGTACAAAAGCACCTGTGGTTTTGGGCCTTATGAGACGCGACTCCTACTCAAAAATCACCATGATTCTGGAGCAAGTAGCAGATGGCAGAGAGAAAGTTGCCGTTAGCGCCAGGGCTTGGAAGATGCTGGAAAGACATATTTTGGCCTATCCTTATCAATGGTACCAATGGAAAGAGGCAGCGATAGAATTATCAAATTATATAGACTTGGAAAATTGGCGTGAAAATAAAAAAATACAAAGTATATCAGCTCAGCCTTCCGTTCTCACTTCAGATTTCTCATAGTTTGGCAGATAGAAATGAGACCGAGGCTATAATAGTAGAAATAACCGATGAAAATGGGCTTAAGGGGTATGGTGAAGGAACTCCAAGACATTATGTAACCGGTGAGACCATTAAGGGAGCATCAAAGGCCTCAATTGGCTTTCTGGCTGACTTAGCTCAAGCGGAGTTTGCAGATCATGGTTCTCTTTTTCAATTTCTTGAAGAGCTGGGAGATAGTCAGATGGCTGCTATGCACCCTGCTGCATGGTGTGCTGTAGAGCTGGCCTGCCTGGATCTTTTTGCAAAGAATATTGATAAACCTTTATGGCAACTTTTTTCCAATGAGGCAAAAGCGGATACCTTCATCTATTCAGCTGTTCTTCCTTTGGTAAGCAGGAAAAATTTTGAAGCAATCATGCCTATGATCAGCACATATGGCATGAAGTTCATAAAGACAAAGGTGGAAAACATAGAAGATGGCATTGCCATGCTTGAAGCACTTCGCTCTGCGCTTGGAACTGGAGTTGATGTTAGAGTAGATGCCAATTGTGCCTTTAATGGCCGAGAGGCAGTAAAATTTTTGCGTAAGGCCTCCCATTTGAATGTTAGTGCACTCGAACAGCCTGTTCCAAAAGATGATATTGAGGGCATGGCCTATGTAGCTTCAAGTGAAAGTGTACCAGTTATAGCTGATGAGTCCTTTTGCTCCTTTGATGATGCCTTACGATTAAAAGAAAGGCAGGCTGCATCGGGCTTGAATATAAGGTTGTCAAAGTGCGGTGGTTTTTTAAAAAGCCATTACATCATGAACAACCTTAAAAAAAGTGACTTTTTCTTTCAGATAGGCTGTCATGTTGGCGAAACTGCGATACTTTCAGCAGCGGGCAGACACTTGGCTGCGCTTCATCCTGAAATACGCTTTTTGGAGGGTTCCTTTTCAACCTTCCTGCTTAAAGAAGATGTGACCAGCGATAAAATCATTTTTGGACCAGGCGGAATGGCCCCACTGCTAAATAAGCCAGGCCTTGGTATTGATGTCCAAATGGAACGTGTCAAGTCTTGGTCTTCTCTGCTGGCAGTTGATCAAGTATAGCCTTAAAAGGCCTTCTGGGTCTCTCCAGAAGGCCTTTTAAGGCCATTTATTCGGTGTGCAAGGCCTTAAAACTGATAATTAATACTGAGGCCTAACGAGTGGACACTCTGTTCATATTTGCCATTTGCCCTTAAAGACTCTGGCAGCAATGGCGGAACATCGTTGTCTTTGGTGCGGCCTCGGCCATTTATGTAATTATAGGCTATCCCAGTTATCAATCGGTTTGACCACTTGTATTCGAGGCCCGCTGTGTAAATCATCTTGTCTGCATCTGGCAGTTGAGGATCAAGGGTTTCATCTGGTACTGGAGTTTTGTCATAAATAAACCCAAGCCTTAGAGTAGCAGCTGGACTGAAGCCATATCTTAATCCAACTCGGTATGCAAATACATCCTCCCATTTTTTAGGTTGTATATATCTATTTAATGCCCTACCTGGAGGGCCTATAGGAGAATCAAATTTTAAATCCATTTCGTCATAGGTGGACCATCCTGTCCAGGTAATGTCAAATTCCACAGCAAGGCTTTTGGTGGGTGAATAAGAGAGCCCCGCATTTACGGAAGGAGGCAGTTCTAAGGATCCTGAGCCCGAAGTTGTTTTAAAAAATGAACTCATTAATTTTGGCACATCAAATCTTGCCTTGGAGTTATCAAAGTCAAGCCAGATTGGGCTTCTGTATGACAAACCTACCTGTATCTTTTCATCAAATTTATATAAAAGGCCAAAATTATAGCCAATTCCCCACGCATCGCCTGTTAATTTCTGTTTGCCTTCTGGAAAAGATCCTAGAAATATTTTTTTCTTAAGTTCAAGGTCGGCGTTCAAAAAATTGACACCCATACTGAAGGAAATATTCTTCCATTTGTAGCAAAGATTCGGATTTATATTGTAAGTTTCCAAATTGGAGTAAGTGCTAAGGTAGCGTCCCGCCCAGTCCTCGTCCCAAGGTGTTGACAAGCCAAAAGGGCTAAATATGCCGAGTCCAAGGTGAATATCATTTGTTAATTGGTATGTGATGTATATTTGGGGTACAATATGCACTTTTTTTATTGTTTCTTCACTGTAATGGTCAGTCTCATATTCTACTTTAGGGAAAATTATTGTCTGGCCAATATAGATATTTGTGCCAGACAGCTGCGATATTCCTGCAGGATTAAAGAATATGGCAGTTGGGTCATCTGCTTGTGCTGTAAAGGCATTTCCTTGTGCCATAGGCGTGGTACCCTGCTGCAATATGGCAAAGCCTGCTCCAAAAGAGATTGAGGCTGATAAAAACAGCTCAAAGATAAATGTAATGAAAAACAATAAGTTATAAAGTCTCATAATAGCCTCCCCAGTTGCATAAATAAAAAAAACACTTATGCTACAACCCTAATATTTTATAATTTAGCATCTAGTAAATGAGAAAAATCCATGAATACTCAAGTATTTCAGCAAACAGAATATATTTTGACATCTGAGCCATTTTATATGGCCCAGGCTAACGAAATTGAACTAGCAAAGAATGCTTATGCAAATAATCTGCCTCTTTTACTGAAAGGACCCACAGGGTGCGGAAAAACCCGATTCATGGAATATCTGGCATGGCTGTTAAAACGCCCATTAATAACGGTTTCCTGCCATGATGACCTTTCTACTAGCGATTTGGTAGGTAGATATCTAATAAGGGCAGGGGAGACTGTTTGGATGGATGGGCCATTAACTGCTGCAGTGAGGGCTGGCGCAATATGTTATCTAGATGAAATAGTTGAGGCCAGGAAAGATACCACCGTAGTTATTCATCCCTTGGCCGATGACAGAAGGGTTTTGCCTGTTGAAAAGAGAGGCGAAATCATCAAAGCACCTTCTGAATTTATGTTGGTGATTTCTTATAATCCAGGTTATCAGTCTGTATTAAAAGAACTTAAGCCTAGTACCCGCCAAAGATTTGTGGCTATAAATTTTACCTATCCCTCTGAGGAATTGGAAACAGAGATAGTGACTCATGAAACAGGCCTGGATAAATCCATATCATCCAGTTTGGTTAAGCTTGGTAATTTGACCAGAAAGCTGAAAGATCAAGGCTTGCCTGAAGGAGCCAGTACAAGGCTGCTCATTCATGCAGGCAAACTGATAAAATCTGGGCTTCAGCCCCGGGAAGCTGTAGAGGCAGCTGTTTGTCAGCCCCTTACTGATGACACAGAACTTTTGAAGGGACTATATGCTATTGTAGACGCAGTCTTTTAATAAACTTATCAAGAATTCTAATCTTGGCTAAGTACAGAAATGGAAAAAAATAAAGACAAGATATTTCAGGCACTCCGTTCAGCACTTTTGGATATCTTTTTTACTGAAAATATAGCCTCATATCATGTTGACAGTGCAGCAGAAACCCTTGCAAGGATTGATAGGAAACACATAAAAACAGTTTTGGGATTAACCAGACTCATAGCCTTTTCTGTGTCAGAAATTTTGGCTTTTTCTTTCATTGAAAATGTAGGCAAGGCCATCCGAAATTTAGATCATCAAGGCTTAGAGGATTGGGTAAAAGCAGCCATACAAATTTATGAATCAGAAGGTCTGCAGCCGGCTAAAGATTTTTTTGAAAACACCAAGGAAACAAGTCTCTTCTTCGGGCAATCCAGTGAGGCAGCAGC
>Ga0256835_1000710_pt1 | contig 22677 bp, 19 predicted proteins | sample PIR30metaG_FD_185972 | JGI IMG/M metagenome (GOLD analysis project Ga0256835, IMG submission 185972) | Hydrothermal vent microbial communities from East Pacific Rise, Pacific Ocean - PIR-30 | ecosystem: Environmental > Aquatic > Marine > Hydrothermal vents | place: Pacific Ocean: East Pacific...
CCATCGCCCGCCTGCTCGGCTCCGGCCGGGTGGAGGCCCCGGTGGGCCTGGTGAAGGTCGACCGGCGGCGCTGCGCCATCTGCCTCACCTGCGTGCGGGTCTGCCCCGAGGGGGCCATGAGCAAGCACGACCGCCGGCCCTTCTACAACCCCCTGGTCTGCACCGCCTGCGGCACCTGCGCGGCGGAATGCCCCATGGACGCCATCCAGATCGTGGGCCAGGAGGACAGCCGCTACCATGCCCAGATCGAGACGGTGGCCACCCGCAACCAGGAGACGGTGGAGCCCGGAGCGCCGGAGATGATGGTGTTCCTCTGCGCCAACTCGGGCGGCGGGGCCCTGGCCGAGGCCCGCCTGGCCGGCATGGATTTGCCGGACGGGTTGCACCTGGTGCAGGTGCCCTGCGCCGGCAAGCTGGACCCGGCCATGGTGCTCGACGCCTTTACCCAGGGCATCGACGGGGTGATGGTCATCTCCTGCCACCCCGGGGCCTGCTATTCCCTGCAGGGCGGCGAGTGGGCCGGCATGCGGGTGGCCCACCTGGGGCGGCTCCTGCAAGAGGCCGGCCACGACCCGGCCCGCCTCAAACTCACCACGGTGCAGGCTAACCAGCCCGGCGAGCTGGTGGCCGCCCTGACCCGGGCCATGGCCGAGCTGGGGCGGCTCGGCGATAATCCCCTCAAGACCGCTGCCCGGGTGCGGCGCATGCTGGGGCGCTACACCGTGGAGACCGATGACTGCTACACCCTGCTCTAACCAACCCCGGCCGGTGGGCTGCGCGGGTGGGCCAAGGATGATGGGCCAAGGATGATGGGCCGAGGGTGATGGGGCGTGGGTGATAGTCCGTGGGAGTGGGCCGAGGATGGCGGATGACGGTGGTGGCGCGTGGTCGGGGGGCCCGGCCGCCGCGGCGCAACGGTGCCCCGGACGAGGCGGGGTGATAACCCGGTGACGCGGCAGAGGGCGCAGGGCGGCCCTGGCAAGGGCGGCGGCCAGCGGGGGCGGCCCTAGCTGGAGGCGCAGATGTCGGCGGCCGAGGCCACGTTGACCAAAAGCCCGCCGCAGTCTTCGCAATACTCCGGCCGCCGGATCACCTGGTCTTGAAAGACCTTGCCCGGGCCGTGGTCGTCGAGGTATATCTCCACCCGCTGCCAGGCCTCCTGGGGCGAGCACTCGGCGGCCAGTATCTCCAGGGTTGATAGCACCGTGCCGTCGCCGGCGTGCAGCACCACGCTCATGATCTCCGGCGCGTCGGGGGTGTCGCCAAAGACGGTGACCGTGCCCAGCAGCCCGGGCCTACTCTCAGACAGGTGCTCGGGCTCGGCGTGGCGGCACATGGCCACCGGCGTCTCGGGGCGGTTGACATACTCGCCCACCGCGTGGGCCAGGTCGTGGCCGTTGTCTAGCTGGTGGCCGGTATCGGCCGCCCAGGCCATGAGCGGCGCGGGCTTCACCGGCACCGGCAGCACCTTGATCCCGTCGCGCCGCAAAAAGTGCATCAAGTACCAGTTGCGCTTTAGCTGCACCCGGAACTCGGCCAAAGACGGACCGTCGGCCGGCTTGTGGTATATCTCTCGCCAGTCTTCAAAGCCAAAGACCGGCAGCCGCACCTCCTGGTGCCCCTTTTGGGCAAAGGCCTGGGCCAGGGAACGCGCCTGGTCGACGATCTGGGCCAAGTTCACCATACTCCCCTTTCGTTACTTGGACGCCTCGGCGCGGCCTTGGCCGGCCATGGGTCGCCGGGTCTCACATGGGACGCCACAGGACCGGCTGGTCGCTGGTCTCTATCTTGCTGCCCACCTGGTGGCCGCAGACCTGGCAATAGTAAGCATACTTGTCGCCGGCCGGCAGCACCAACAGCAGCTTGCGGATCACCGGCTGGGCCCGCTTGCACTGCTCGCAGAACAGGCTGGTGGCCTCGAGTTTTTCAAACTGTCGTCCGCCGGGGGGGGCCATGCATATCCTCCCAGGTCCTCAGGTGGCCAGCTCCAGGTCCTCGATGAGCCGGTCCAGGTAGCGGATCAAAAAGTCCCGCGCCGCTCCCTGGGCATAGGCGAAGCAGGAACAGCGCATGCGGCCGTGGCCGCGCACCAACAGCTCGATGCGCAGGCCGTCTGGCTCCAGCATCACCGCCACCCGGTGGGGGGCGCAGTCGCGGTGCTGGGCCTGCTCCCGGGTCAGCAGGTCATCGGGCAGGTTGAGCCAAAAGACATCGGGCAGCGAGGAGGCCTCCAGGCTCTGGGCCAGGTGCTCGGCCAGCTTGTCCACGTCCTTGGCCTGCAACTCGTCGATCACCAGGTATCGCATCAGTCGGCCTCCGGGGCGGCGTCCCGGCCGCGGTCGATCCTGGCCCCGCTGACGGCCGCGTCGATCACCGCGAATAGCCACATGGCCACGAAGATGCCGCCCATGATCCAGGCCCAGCCCAGGCCGCCGGCCACCAGGGCGTCTTGCAGGGCGGCCATCTTGTTGGCCACCGGCGGGCCGTCGGCCACCACTCCCATGGCCGCGGTCACCTTCATCCAGGTCACCCCCAGGGCGGCCAGGAACCACAGGCTCATGCCGGCCACCAAGAAGGCGCCCTTGCCCCGGTGACCGTTGATCAACTGGCCCATGCCCATCACCAGGGCCGAGCAGATGGGGGATACGATGGCGCGGCGCATGTCTATGCCTCCCTGCCGTAGATGGCCAGGTACTCGTGCATTTGTTTCACCTCCGCCGGGCCCAGGGGCCGGGGCCGGCCATCCACCAGCACCGGCAGGCCGGCTTGGGCCAGGTAGTCCACCGCCTGGCGCATGCCCAGCATCGCAAACACCGGCAAACCGGTCTTTTGGGTAAAGGCGGCCAGGGCGTCCTCGCCGCGGCGGCCCTCGATGACCCGGCCGTCGTCGTCATAGACCGCCTGGGTCTGCTGGCGGTCCACCGCCAGGGCCACCCCGGCCAGCTCCACCTCCAGGCCGGCGGCGCGCTGGTCATCGAGCTTTTGCAAAAGCTCCAGCTTGGTGGCCATGGAGGTGCCCACATCATCAATAATAAGCACTCGGCCGCCGGAGGCCAGGGCCCCGGTGACAAACAGCGAACCGCCGCCGCTGGCCTCGCCGTGGGTCTTGGCCTCCTTGCGGTCGTAGTCAAAGGCCAGGTCGATGCCGTGGCGCTGGTACAGGGCCATGGCCGCGCCCTGGGCTATGGCGCTGCCCTTGTAGGAAGGCCCCAGCAGGATGTCCACCCGCTCGGCCAGCTCCAGGTCCACCAGCCAGTCGGCAAAGCAGGCCCCCAGGGCCGCGGCCAGGTGGCCGGTGCGAAAGGCCCCGAGGTTCACGAAATAGGGGGTGGGGCGGCCGTCCTTTAGCCGCAGCCCCTCGGCGAAAAACAACGACCCGCTCTCGGCCAAGAGCCGGGCCAGTTCCTCCTGGTAGGGTTTCATGCGCTACTCCTCGCTATCATCAACCCCGCCGGCCTCTACCGCGGGACCAGGGTGTATTTCTCCACCATGTGGTGCGGGTGGTAGGACCGCTTGGCCTGGCGCAGACCGGGGATGCCCAGGTCCTGTTCCCGGTTGATAAACTCGGCCTCGGCAAAGGCCTCCTGGCTAAACCGCTGGTTGATGGCCGCGTACAGGCCGCTCATGGCGGTATTGGCCTTTTCGATGTGCACCACCCCTACCCCGGGGCTGAGCATCTCGCCCAGGCTGAAGGCCTCCACCTTGCCATCGACCACGATGGCCCCGCCGAAAAAATCCAGGTGCTCCACGTGCTTGAGCGCCTCGAAGATGGCCCGGTCCTCCTGGGCCAGCCCGGGGTGCTCCAGGCAGTCGCGCAGTTGGCACCAGTTGTTTTGCATCTCCAAAACGCACTCCACCAGCTCGGTGTCTAGAGACCGGTACTCGAAGTCGTGCCGGGCCACGAAACGGTTATAGTGGTTGCGGCGTTTGTGGTAGTGCTTGCCCTTTAGCTCCACCAGGTCGCGGCGGCGGTAGACGTAGTCGCTGTGCTCCGGCGCGTGGCGCACCTCGAAAAACGCCGGGTCCACCCAGACCTCGACCAGCGACTCCGGCACCCGGGCCACCACCCCGGCGCCGCCGAGCCCGGCCGCCAGGCGCGAGGCCGCCCGCAACCCCGCGGCCTTGTCGCCCACCCCCACCGGGGGCAGGGCGTAGGGCTCGCTCCCCTCGGGCCGGCACACCACCAACAGCATATCGTCGTGGGTGGTCCACGCCGGATGGTAGGCATTTCGCCACATGAACAGGTTGCTAAAGGTCAGCTCCGATGTCTCCGGCGGGTCCATCTGCAAAAACCGGTTGATCGCATCCCGGTCCGCCATCTCCAGGGGCTTTAGGTCGTCAGGGCTCATCACCGCTTTGGTCACCACGCAGTTGGGTTAAAGACCCTAAACACATACCCTATCTGGCGGCGGCGGCCAAGGGCTATGTAGAGCCCCGCGCCGGCCGTCCCCGGCTAACCCCGGCCTCCGGGGCCGCTAAGCGGTATAAAAAGGCGCCTTTAGGACCGGCCATCGTTGACAACATTCCAGAGACATGCCATATAGTGGTCTGTTTCCCAAGCATTAAAGGAACTCGCGTAATGGACCAGATCTCCCGGGTGGATCCTGAAATAGCCCAATTGATAGCCGCCGAAACCAAACGCCAGGGCGCGGTGTTGCGCATGATCCCCTCGGAGAACTATGCCTCGCCGGCGGTGCTGGCCGCCACCGGCTCGGTGCTGGCCAATAAGTATTCCGAAGGATACCCCTTCGCCCGTTACTACCAGGGGCAACCCTATATAGATAAGGTGGAGGCCCTGGCCATCAGCCGGGCCAAGGACCTCTTCGGCGCCGAGTACGCCAACGTCCAGCCCTACTCGGGCAGCCCGGCCAACATGGCGGTCTACTTCGCCGTGCTCCAGCCCGGCGATAAGGTGATGGGCATGGACCTGGCCGCCGGCGGACACCTAACCCACGGCTCTAAGGTGAGCTTCTCCGGCCGCTTCTACCAGGTGGCCCAATACGGCCTGAACCGCGAAACCGGCCTGCTGGACTATGACCGCATGCGCGAGATCGCCAAGGAATACCAGCCCAAGCTCATCTTCGCCGGCGCCTCCTCCTATCCCCGCGCCATCGACTTCGCCATCATGGGAGAGGTGGCCCGCGAGGTGGGGGCCTACCTGGTCACCGATATCAGCCACATCTCCGGGCTGTGCCTCTCCGGCGACCACCCCCACCCCTTGCCCCACGCCGACCTGGTGACCACCACCACCCACAAGATGCTGCGCGGACCCCGCGGCGGCCTCATCCTGTGCCGCAAAGACCTGGGACCCAGCATCGACAAGGCGGTGTTTCCCGGCCTGCAGGGCGGACCGCACAACAACACCACCGCGGCCATCGCCGTGGCCCTAAAAGAAGCCGCTACCCCGGAGTTTGCTGACTATTGCCATCAGGTAGTGAAAAACGCGGGGGCCCTGGCCCAAGGACTCCTGGAACGAGGGTTTAAACTGGTCACCGGCGGCACCGATAACCACCTGGTGCTCATCGATTGCCAGCCCCTGGATTGCTCGGGTAAAGACCTGGCCGGCGCCCTGGAAAAGGCCGGCATCGTGGCCAATGCCAATAAAATCCCCTTTGATCCGCGGCCGGCCCAAGATCCCAGCGGCGTGCGCCTCGGCACCCCCGCCCTTACTACCCGGGGGATGCAAGAGGAAGATATGGTTGAAATCGCTGAGTTTATCGGCCAAGTCGCCCGCGGGTGGCAGGACCAGGCGGTCCTGGATAAGGTTTTTGGAGCGGTTGGCGAGCTCTGCCGGCGCTATCCGCTCTAATATGCGTATCATTTTTTGAACCGCACTAAGATAAGTTATATCAGCTAGATAACTACAGCGGCCTGGGTAAGGCCCTGCCAGGTGGTTCAAAAATTTGTACGCATGGCCAGCCAAAGCGATCGGCGGGGTGGGTGGCGTCTTCTCCCAACCACTAGTAATAATTGCTAAAATACTGCCAACCGCGCCGGCGCCCTTCGATGGCACGGCTGTTGCTTACTCCTAAGGCAACCAGCTTCAAAAAGTTTCTCCTTTTCTTAGAGCGCGCCGGGGTCAAACCCGGCGCGCTTTATGCCGCAGGCTGCGGCCCCCGTAGTGGGTCCGGTGGCGAATCGTTCGCGGGCTCGTTCCCCGTTATCCTCCGCCCAGGCCGACCTTAAGGTCGTGTCGTTTTTGCTTGGGCGGTGGCAATTGAATGATAGCGGTGGCCCGAAGAAGGTCGCCCCGGCCCATGCGGCTGCGGCGGGACGGATTTATAAATATCTGATACCATAGCCCTGCGAGTGGGTAGTTGCGGCTCGAGCAGGTACAAGCGGTCCGGAAATACCGGCCGCCGGCGGATGATCAATCTACGCGGGAGACGATGTTTGAGCGATGGAACCGGATTTGACCTGTAAACGCTGTTCGGTGCGGAGAGTGAACGCCCTGGTAAAGGCGTATGAAAAGGCTCACAGCTCCGACGGTGAACGTTGGATGCGCCGGCTTCGCAAGGTGGAGTCTCTTTGCAAAACCCGTGGATTCAACGGGGCCGGCATGTTGCGTAAGCCAGGCCTGTCCGGCAAGGAGCTGCGCGCCCTGTGCTGGAACGTTTCATCGTTCATCAAGGACGACGAGGCGGAGTCCATCCTGGAGGTAAAGCTCCGCTGAGGCCGGGCCGCCGGGCGGGAACCGGGGTCGCTGCCGTACGGGGCGCCTGCCGCGCGTCTTGGCGCCGCGGTCGGCCTGTAGTATTTTAAGACCAGGTAACCTCCAACGCTTGGTTTGCCGTGATGGCCCAGAAGTCCAAAGCCATAACCAGCCTGCTGCCCACCGACGGGGTGGTGGTGCTGGACCGCGCCAACCGGGTGATGGGCTGCAACCAGGCCTGCGGCAAGATTTTGGGCACCCAGATCGAGCCCGGAGACCTGCTAACGCTCGACGCCCTGTTCGCCGGTCCCGACCTGGGCGCGGCCCAGGCGGCCCTGGACGCCGCCCTGGGCCGGGGCAAGGCCAGCTCGGGCCTGCGGGGCCGGGTGACCGACAGCAACGGGCAACAGTTCACTTGCGAGTACGGCGTCTATCCCCTGGTGGGCCCCGGTCGGCAGGTGACCGGGGTGATCATCACCCTGCACGACCTGGACTTCGGCCTGTTGGGCCAAGAGGGGCTGGAGACCGGCGAGACCCTGCCTCACCTGCCCAAGGTGGGTTATCAAACCCTATTTGAAAACCTGGCCGAGGGTATATTCACTATCAACACCCGCTGGCGCATCACCAGCTTCAACCAGACGGCTGAAAGGATAACCGGCTTCCAGCGGGAGGAGGTCCTGGGCTGCCTGTGTTGGGATATCTTCCGCTCCGATCTCTGCCAGGTCGGTTGCCCCCTGCGCACCACCCTGGAGACCGGCCTGTCGCGCATGGACCAGGACGTGCGCATCCTGTCCAAGGACGGCCGGCGGCTGTCGATCTTGGTCAACACCAGCGTGGTCAAGGACCGGGGCGACACCGTGGTGGGGGCGGTGGAGAGCTTCCGGGTGATCAGCGGCCTGGAGCAGCAACCCTCCGATAGCGTACAGACGTTGGGGCGCCGCTTCTCCGATATCGTGGGGGAGAGCCCGTGCATGCGCCGGCTCTTCCGCATGCTGCCCGACGTGGCCGCCAGCGAGGCCAGCGTGCTCATCACCGGCGAGAGCGGCACCGGCAAGGAACTCTTCGCCCGGGCCATCCACAACCACTCCCCCCGCAAGGACGGTCCCTTTGTGGCGGTCAACTGCTCGGCCCTGGCCGAGAGCCTGCTGGAGTCCGAGCTCTTTGGCCACGAAAAGGCCGCCTTCACCGGCGCGGTGCGCTCCAAGGTGGGACGCTTCGAGCTGGCCCGCGAGGGTACCCTGTTCTTTGACGAGATCGGCGATCTCAAGCCCGAGCTGCAGGTGAAGCTGCTGCGGGTCTTGGAAGAGCGCGTCTTCGAAAGGGTGGGGGGCACCCGCCTGGTGCCCCTGGACGCCCGCATAATCGCGGCCACCAACCGCGACCTGGGCCGGGCCATCAAGGAGCGCACCTTCCGGGAGGACCTGTACTACCGCCTGCGCACCGTGCCCATGAACATCGCCCCGTTGCGCGAGCGCATGGAAGACATCCCCCTGCTGGTAGATCATTTTATCGGGCGGCTCAACAAGTCCACCGGCAAGGACGTGCGCATGGTGGACCCCAAGGTGCTCCAGCGCTTCATGTCCTACGACTGGCCCGGCAATGTCCGCGAGCTGGAGCGGATGATGGAGTACGCCTTTGTATTTGTCAAGGGGCCGGTTATCTTCCCGGCCCATCTGCCCAACCAGGACCTGCAGGGCCAAGGCGACGACCGGGGACCGGCCGTCTCCGCCGCGGCCCGGGGAGGCGACCAAGACCTCCAGGCGCAAGATATCCTCAACGCCCTGGAGGTCTGCGGTGGCCGGCGGCAAGAGGCGGCCCAGCTCTTGGGCATCAGCCGCACGTCGTTGTGGCGGCGCATGAAGGCCCTGAATCTCAACTGACTTGTTTCAGTGGTGTTTCATGCGTTTCACCGCCTGAAACACGCCGAGAATGCCTTTTGGTATCGGTAAGATACAAAGTTTCACTACAATTCAACGTGGTTTTTGCGGCGCAATGAAACATTAATTGTTTCATAGGCCGGGGGCGGCGTTTGCCCTGTTTGCGAATAATCCAATAACAACGGGGGGATGTGCTCTTTGGCCTGTTACTTGCTTAGTAGCAGGGCAGGAATTTTCTTTTTCCGCGCAGGAGAGAAAAAATGAGTACAGCACCGGTTGAGGTAGACATTGATGAGATCATCGAGCGCTATCCCGGCAAACAGGAGTACCTGATATTTCTGTTGCAGGACGTGCAAAGCGCCTTTCGTTACATCCCGCCCGAGGCCCTGGAGCTGATCTGTGACCACACCGGCGTGCCCTTGAGCCAGGCCTATTCGGTGGCCACCTTTTACAAGTCGTTTAGCCTAAAGCCCAAGGGCGAGCACCAGGTGAAGGTGTGCCTGGGCACCGCCTGCCATCTCAAGGGCGGCGAGCGCCTGGTCGATGACCTGGAGCGCAAGCTGAAGGTGAAGGCCGGCGAGACCACCGCGGACCTGCTGGTGACCCTGGAGACGGTCAACTGCCTGGGCTGCTGTGCCTTGAGCCCGGTGGTGGTGGTGGACGACGACTACCTGGCCCAGGCCACCTCGGGCAAGCTGAACAAAAAGTTAAAGAGCCTAGCGGCGCAATAAGCTGAGAGGATCGACAAATGGCAGAGACAAACGTTGCCCAGTCCTTTACCGAGCGCCGACTTGGTTCGGCCGCTGATTTAAAGCTCTACCAAGAGGAGCTGCTTGCGCAAAAGGACCCCCAGCAAGCGGAGGTGATCGTCTGCTACGGCACCGGCTGCCTGGCCGCGGGCGCCGAGCAGGTCGAGGCCGCCCTGAAAGAGGCCCTGGACCAGGCCGGCCTGGACACCAAGGTGCGTCCCCTGATCAAGACCACCGGTTGCCGCGGCTTCTGTTCCCGCGGACCCCTGGTGGTGATCCAGCCCGAGGGCCTGTTCTACCAAAAGGTCAAGGCCTCCGACGCCGAGGAGATCGTGCAGACCACCCTGGTGGAGGGCCAGCCGGTTGAGCGGCTGCTCTACCAGGACCCCCAGAGCGGCGAGCCCATCCCCCGGGAGCAGGACATACCCTTCTACAAGAAGCAGCACCGCCTGGTGCTGGGCCGCATCGGTTCGGTGGACCCCACCGACATCCGCGAGTCCATCGCCGCCGGCGCCTACCAGGCCCTGGCCAAGGTCCTCACCGGCATGTCACCCGAGGACGTGGTGAGCGAGGTGGAGAAGTCGGGGCTGCGGGGCCGCGGCGGGGCCGGCTTCCCCACCGGCCGCAAGTGGCGCGGCGCCCTCAAGGCCATCGAAAAGAAGGGCCGCCCGGTCTACGTGGTCTGCAACGGCGACGAGGGCGACCCCGGCGCTTTCATGGACTGCATGATCATGGAGGGCGACCCCCACGCGGTGCTGGAGGGCATGATCATCGCGGCCTACGCCCTGGGCTCGGAGCAGGGCTACATCTACGTGCGCCACGAATACCCGGTGGCCATCAAGCACCTGGACCTTGCCATGGAACAGGCGCGCAGCCTGGGCCTGCTGGGCGATAACATCCTGGGCAGCGATTTCTGTTTCGACCTGCGCATCAACCGCGGGGCCGGCGCCTTTGTCTGCGGCGAGTCCACCGCCCTGTTCACCTCCATCGAGGGCCTGGCCGGCGAGCCGCGGCCCAAGTACGTACGGTCGGTGGAGGAAGGGCTGTGGGGCCGGCCCACGGTGCTCAACAACGTGGAGAGCTGGGCCAACGTGCCTTTGATCATCAATAACGGGGCCGACTGGTTCGCCGGCATCGGGGTGCCCCACAGCACCGGCACCAAGGTCTTCTCCCTGGTGGGCAAGGTCAACAACGTGGGCCTGGTGGAGGTGCCCATGGGCACCAGCCTGGTGGAGATCATCGAGGAGATCGGCGGCGGGGTGCCCGGCGGCGAGCCCTTCAAGGCGGTGCAGACCGGCGGCCCCTCCGGCGGCTGCATACCCTACTCCCTCAAGGACGTGCCGGTGGACTACGACTCCTTGTCCAAGGTGGGCTCCATGATGGGATCCGGCGGCATGATCGTCATGGACGAGCGCGACTGCGTGGTGGACGTGGCCCGCTACTTCCTGCGCTTTTTGGAGGAGGAATCCTGCGGCAAATGCATTCCCTGCCGGCTGGGGCTCACCCGCCTGCGCGAGATGCTCGACGACTTCAGCAAGGGCAAGGGCACCGAAAAGGACGTCGAGGAGATCGAGAGCCTGGGCGAGGCCATCAAGGACGGCTCGCTCTGCGCCCTGGGCGGCAGCGCGCCCAACCCGGTGCTCACCACGCTTCAGTACTTCCGCGACGAGTACTTGGCCCACATCAACGAGCGGAGGTGCCCGGCCGGTATCTGCAAGGAGCTCATCTCCTACCAGATCGACCAGGAGGCCTGCACCGGCTGCCGCACCTGCGCCCGCCTGTGTCCCCAAGAGGCCATCAGCGGCGAGAAGAAGAAACCCCACACCATCGACCAGGACAAGTGCATCCAATGCGGCATCTGCCTGGAGTCGTGCAACTTCGGAGCGGTGCAGGTGATCTCACCCGCGCTGGTATCCCAAAAGAGCCAGGAGGCGGCGTCATGATCGAGTTCAAAATCAACGATCAGCCGGTGGAGGCCCAGGCGGGCTGGACGGTGCTGGACACCGCCCGTCAGTACGGCATACACATCCCCACCCTGTGCCATCACGAGGCGGTGGAGCCCAGCGGCAACTGCCGGCTCTGCGTGGTGGAGCTAAGAGACGGTGACTGGTCCAAGGTGGTGATCTCCTGCATGTACCCGGTGCAAGACGGCCTCCAGGTCTACACCGACAGCGACCGGGTCAAAAACGTGCGGCGCTGGATACTGGAGATGCTGTTGTCGGAGTGCCCGGCCAGCTCTGAGATTCAGCGGCTGGCCCAGGAATACGGGGTGGAGCAAACCCGCTTTGCGATCCATGATCCCGAAGAAGACTGCATCCTTTGCGGACTGTGCGTCCGGACGTGCAAGGAGGTGGTGGGCGTGTCGGCCATTTCCATGGTGGGCCGCGGCGTGCACAAAGTCATCGGCACCCCCTACATGATGCCGTCGGACGCCTGCGTGGCCTGCGGCTCATGTGTTACCGTATGTCCCACCGGCGCCATGCGCCGGCGCCTGGACTTGGTACGGGGCGAACCCAAAACCCGCATGGCCCACAGCGCAGTCTGAAAAGGGGAGTTGAAGCATGAGCGACCAAAACAAGAGAGTTGGAGTCTTCCTGTGTGAATGCGGCCGGCGCATCGCCCCCTTGTTGGACCTGGCAGGGCTGCGCCAAAAGCTGCAGGACCAGGACGCGGCGGCCACGGTGGCCATCGAGCCCTTCCCCTGCCTGCCCCCCGGCATGGCCAGCATGAAAAAGATCATCCAGGACAACGATATCAACCGGGTGGTGGTGGCCGGCTGCGAGGCCCGCATCATGCTCAAGAAGCTGGAGCGGGAGCTGGCCGAGGTGGGCCTGGAGCAGGGCCAGATCGACATGGTCAACCTGCGCGACCACGTGGCCCAGGTGCACGACCTGGCCCCCGAGGAGATGGCCGCCAAGGGCTATAAGCTCATCAAGGCGGCGGTGGCCGGCCTGGAGGCCCTGGAGTCCACCCCCAAGGAACTGGTGGAGTGGAACGGCCCGGTGGTCATCCTGGGCGGGGGCATCGCCACCTACGCCGCGGCCCAGGAGCTGGTGCGCCGCGAAATCGACTGCATCATCGCGGTGGTCACCGACGACTGGGAAGACGAGATTCGCATGCTGCACGAGCACTACCCCGGCGAGCGCCACTACTACGACCGCCTGGAAAACATAATGCGCGAGGTGGACCAGAGCCCCTACGTGCGCCGCATCACGGTGGGCAACCTCAGCAAGCTCATCGGCCGCACCGGCAACTACCAGTTGACCTTTGAAGACATGGGCAGCGAGCTGCCGCGGGTGTACCAGGCCGGAGCGGTCATCGCCTGCCTGGACGGCCAGATGCTCAACCAGGGCACCGACTTCGGCCACGACGGCGTAAACGTTATTTGCCACACCGAGGCCGAGGAGATGATCTGGACCCGCGGGGTGCCCGAGGGCAAGGTGCTCTTTTGGCTCAACGACTACGAGGCCAACCAGTCGGAGTTTGTGCACCTGTCGGCCCGGGCGGCCTGGGCCATGGGACGCTACATGCGGGACCACTCGCCCAACACCCAGGTCACCATCATGTACAACAGCAAGATGCCCATCCCCCTGTCGGCCGGCGAACGCAAGCTGGGCCGCCAGTTGGGCATCACCTGGGTGCCTTACGACGGGGCCCTGCGCCCTACTGTGCAACAGGGCTACCTCACCTACTGCGACCCCGAGAGCCACATCGAGCAGGAGATGCCCTGGGACAAGCTGATCCTCAGCCCCCGGCGCTCCCTGGGCCAGGAGGTGACCAAGGTGGCCCAGGTGATGGGGCTGGACGTGCGCGAGGGTGAGTTCCTGGAGCAGAAGCACGCCAAGGTGCGGCCGGAGATGCAGGGCCGGGAGGAGACCTTCCTGGCCGGCAGCGCCCGCTATCCCTGCGACCTGCACGAGGCCCTGCGCCAGGGCCGCCGGGCCGCGGCCAAGACGGCCGAGCTGGTGCTCAAGGCCAAGGCCGGCGAGCTCTACGCCCCGCGCATGGTCTGCGTGGTCGACACCTCCAAGTGCATCGGCTGCGGGCTGTGCAAGGAAATCTGCGACTGCGGCGGCATCGAGCCGGTGGAGGGCCACGGCGGGGGGATTCCCCGCCACGTGGACCCCTTGGTCTGCACCGGCGGCGGCACCTGCGCCGCGGCCTGCCCCTACCACGCCCTCACCCTGCAAAATAACACCCTGGCCCAGCGGGAGGCCCGGGTGGCCGCCCTGGCCCGGGACCTGGCCCCGGGCGAGGCCATCGCCTTTGGCTGCGCCTGGGGCGGCCTGGCCGCGGCCGACAACGCCGGGGTCAAGGGGCTCAAGTATTCTCCGGGCACCTACATGCTGGGGGTGAGCTGCATCGGCCAGATCGACCCCTCGGTCATGGCCCGCGCCCTGCTGGAAGGCTCCCCCGGCGTGCTGCTCATCGGATGCCCGCCGGAGGAATGCCACCACTCCTACGGGGTGGACCATACCTGGAGCCGGGTGAACATGATCCGCAAGCTCCTGGAGTTCAGCGGCATGGACCGCCGCCGGGTGGCCCTGGCCCACTCGGACCTCAACCAGCCCGAGGAGTACATCAAGACGGTGGAGTCCTTCGAGCGGCTCATGGCCGAGCTGGGGCCCATCGAGCAAACCCCCGAGAATCTCGAGAAGCTGCAGGGCATCTACGCCACGGTGAACAACCCCCGGGTGCGTTGGGTCATCGGCGCCACCATGCGCCGGCCCTGGGAGGATGTCTACCCCGGTAACCAGCGCAACGCCCTGGCCTTTGACCAGGACCTGCTGGGCATCCTCATGGAGGAGTTCGTGCGCGAGCGGGTGACCCGCATTCTGCAGACCGAAAAGCGACCGATGAAGCTGCCGGAGCTGGCCGGCGCCATCAAGGAAGAACCGGAGCTGGTGCGCGAGAGCCTGCACGAGATGGTCTCGGAAGGGGTCATCGGCCGCCTGCACAAGGACGGCGTGGCCTACTACGTTTTGCGAACCTGATTCCCCTGGCGCGGGGCGGGCGAAAACCAGCGTCCGCCCCGCCGCCCTAACCCCCGCCCGGCCGCCTGGGCCGGCTTATTACCGCCCGCGGCACTCTCGGCTAACCGGGTGGATGCCCACCGGCTGCCGTATCCGGCCACCCCGGCCACCCGGGCCGGGGGGGACCAAGGCCGGCCTTCCCGGCCAACCACCTCGTTGAGATAGCGCTCAAGGAATCGCCATTCCCCGGCCCTGGCCATGGCTGCCCGGCCGGCGGTCGCACTACGGCTTAGACGAAGCGGTCGTCGGCCCGGGCCTGCTTGGCGCGCTCGGCGTTGCCGCCGAGCCAGCCGGTGCGCACCTCGCCGGAGGGCAGGTCGAACTCGGGCACCAGGGGTTTGAGGTCCAACAGGGGCGAGCCGTCGACCACGTCCACGTCGCAGATGTCCAGCCGGTGGCCCTCCACGCCCAGCAGGCGCACCACCGACAGGCCGATGGGGTTGGGGCGGGCCGGGGCCCGGGTGGCGAAGACCCCGTGCTGGTGCTGGTCCAGGAAAGGTTTTACCAGCAGCTTGGGCGCGGCGGCCAGGTGGCAGTGGTAGAGCAGGATGAGATGGCTGAATCCCTCCAGGTCCCGCAGGCCCTCGGCCAAATGGGGCAGCAGCTCCACCGCGCCCTTGACCCCGCGGGCCCCGCTGGGCTGGATGGGCGCGCCCTTGGGGTGGCTGAAGGGCGAGTGGATGACCCCGATGGGTTGGTAGCGCAATTCCGGCTCGGTCATATCGGTCTCCTGTGCGCCGGAGGATAGCTGGTCGCCGCCGGCGTGGCCGACGTTCTAGAACAGGGTGTAGATGAACGGGGCCAGGGCCGATCCTTCGGTGAGCACGATCAGCAGGCCCATAAGCAGCAGCACCGCCACGATGGGCAGCAGCCAGAATTTTTTGCGGACTTTCAGGAACTCCCAAAATTTGCCGAGAATCGCTAGTTTACTCATTCTCATCCCCCCACGGCCCGGCGCCCGGACCAGTGCATGCCGCATAATAAGTTAGTTCTTACCAAGGCGCAACCCCGCCGGTTTACGGGGCCGGCCCCAGCAGCCGCTTTTGAGCGATGAGCCGGGCCAGGGCCTCGGCCATGAGCCGGTGGCCGGTGGCGTTGGGGTGGGGATCGCCGGGATGGATCCAGATGGCCTGGGCCATGGTGGCCCCGCCGTGGGCGCGCAGGTACTCGGCCAGCGGTCCGGTCATGTCCACGGTGTGGATGCCCAGCCGCCGGCAGTGGGCCAGGACCTGGCTCACCCGGGGGTCGGGCTTGTCCGGGCGGTTGGGGTAGTACAACAGTATGCCGGGTATGCCGTCGGCGGCCAGCAGGCGCGACCAGTCGTCCAGGCTGGCCTTGACCCCGGCCAGCCCGGCCCCGCGGCCGTAGTATTGCTTGAGCCGCGCCAGCCACTGCCGCCGCCGGTCCCCGCCGCCGGGGGCCGGGCGGTCCTGCGAGGTGAAGACCGGCTCGGACTCGTTGATCGCGTCGGACCAGGCCATGGCCAGGCGGCGGCGAAGCTGCTCGATGATGTAGCTGTGGTCCCAGCGCCAGCGCCGCACCGGCTCCAGCATCATGGAGGGCATGTCAAAGTCGTTGGCCACAAAGAGCATCACCGCCAAGTCCGGCTTGAAGGGCCGGGCCATGCGTTGATAGACCGCCGTCTCCACCGCGGTGTTGTAGCTGGGGCAGGCGAAGTTGAGCTGCTGCACCCGGCGGCCGCCGGCGGCCAGCAGCCGGGCCAGCACCGCCAGGTAGGTCTCGTCCTGGCCCACCCCCCAGCCAAAGCCCACCGAGTCGCCCAGCCCGGCCAGGCGGATGGTGCCGGCCGGCTTGGCCAAGGTCACCTCCGGCGAACGCATGTGGTGGGAGTTGGTCGTAAAGGCCTTGCCGGCAAAGCGCCCGTCCAGGTTGGGCTTTAGGCGATAGGGCACCGCCGGGTCGGCGGTGGGCTGGATCATGGTGCGGAAGGTGTAGGCCGCCCCGGCCTGGTCGGCCCCGGCCAGGTTGCGCTGCACCGCCAGGCGCCGCGCCTGGGGAAAGCGTATGAGGTATTCGCGAAACAGCAGCTCGGCGGCCACCATGGCCACGGCGCAGCTCACCACCAGGGTGAGAACCGACCACAGGGCCGAGCGCGGACCGGACTTGGCCCAGGCCAGTAAAAACAGGGCCAGCAAGAGCGCGGCCAACAGCGGCAAGAGGTAGCGCTTCTTCTGGGTCACCAGGAGGTAGGCCGTCTTGGCCGGGTTGAAGGTGAGCCCGCTGGTAAGGCGTATCTTGGCCGGGGCGCAGAAAGAACCCTCCACGCTGCGGATGAGCAGGACCGACCCGGGACGCACCCCGGGCAGGGGCAGGCGCAGGGTGAGCTCCGGCCGGGGGTTGAGGTAGGGCGGCGGCGCGCCGCTGCCGGCCGGGACCTGCAGGCGGCCCACGGCTTTGCCGTCGAGGATTATCTCCAGGCGCGGCGGGCTGGTGGCCGCGGCGTCGTTGAAGATTATCTCCAGGCCGTAGTCGCCCTGGAGCTCTGGCAGCACGATGCGCAGGGCGTGGGGCCGGGAGCCGTAGGCCGGCTCGGCCGGTCCCGGCAGGATGGTGGGCAGCAAGTCGCGGCCCAGCTCCAGCTTGGCCGGGCCGGGGTTGGTCTTGAAAAAGCGCTTCCACTGCTCCGGCCGCGCCGAAGCCAAGGACTCCAACTCCACCTTGGGAGCAAGGCCCATCAGCACCAGGGCCGCCAGGCAGCCCACTAATATGAGTACGGCGATTTTTCGCATGCGTGTCGATCCGCTAACAGTGCCCAAACCTACACCCGACCAAGAGCTACGGTCAAGATGGCGCAATGCTTGCGCACCCATATGGCCGGGCGTGGTTCCCTGGACTGCCGATGGGCTGCGATTGGTAAGGTTGTCGCTTGGTTCAATTTCTTTTTACTAGCAATCTATGGTTGCCAACCGGGCCGGCGGCAACCGAAAGAATAACGCAACGCCCTTTAGAACACCGTCCGGTATATATGGCCCTGGCGGGCGCAATGCTTGCGCACCCAAATGGCCGGGCGTCGTTCCCTGGACTGCCGATGGGCTGCAATTGGTTAGGGTATCGCTTGGTTCAATTTCTTTTTACTAGCAATCTATGGTTGCCAACCGGGCCGGTGGCAACCGAAAGAATAACGTAACGCCCTTTAGAACACCGTCCGGTACATACGGCCCTGGCGGCCCGCCAGTTGCGGGGGGTGGGGGGAATTTGTTAACAGATAAGGGGGTGGGTAGTGCCGCTTGGCCGGCGAGCGGCCTGGCAGGTTGAATTAAGGAGCTGATCTTGCGGTTTTGGCAACTTGGCGCGGCCGGAAAACCGGGTCGCCGGTCCTTGGCGGCTGCGGCCGTTGCGTTGTGGTTGCTGGGGCTGGTGTCGGGCGCCGGCACGGCGGCGGCCCGGGAGATCAAGATCGGCATGTCCGCCGCCTTCAGCGGACCCTCGCGCGCCCTGGGCATAGAGCTCTACCGGGGGGCGCTGGCCTATATCAACTACGCCAACCAGCAGCGGCTGTTGGGGGAGGACCACCTGGTGGTGTTGGCCCGCGACGACGGCTACCAGCCGGGGCCGGCGGTGCAGAACACCATCGACCTGGTGGAGAAGCACCGGGTGTTCTTGCTGTTCAACTACGTGGGCACCCCCACGGTGACCCGGGTGTTGCCCCTGCTCAAGATGTTTAGCAAGTCGCACTTGTTTTTGCTGTTTCCCTTTACCGGGGCCGAGCCGCAGCGCCGCCTGCCCTACCGCGATTTCGTTTTTAACCTGCGTCCTTCTTACCTGCAGGAGACCAAGGGGCTGGTGGAGAACCTCTTGCGGGTGGGCCGGCGGCGCATCGCCATCTTTTACCAGGCCGACGCCTACGGCCGCAGCGGGTGGGTGGGGGTGCACCGCACCTTGGCCGCCCACGGGCTCAAGATTTTGGCCGAGGCCACCTACCACCGGGGGGCGCGTTTTTCCGATAGTTTCCAGCAGCAGGTGGATATCCTGCGGCGCAGCCGGCCCGACGCGGTGATCTCGGTGGGGGCCTACGCCGCCTGCGCCGGGTTTATCCGCGACGCCCGGGCGGCCGGCTGGGAGGTGCCCATCGCCAACCTGTCTTTCGTGGACAGCGACAATCTCCTGCGGCTGCTCAAGAAGACGGCCGGCACGCAACTGCGGCGCTACACCCAGGGACTCATCGTCTCCCAGGTGGTGCCGAGCTACCAGGAGGTGTCGCTGCCGGCGGTGGTGCAGTACCGCCGGCTGATGGACCGTTACCAGCCCCGCATACCGTCCGAGTTGGCCACCGAGCCCTACCGTCCCCTGCGTTATTCCTTTGTGAGCATGGAGGGCTTTCTCAACGCCAAGATGCTGGTGAAGATACTTAGCCTGATGAAGGGAGACCTGCGCCGGGAACGTCTGCGGCGGGTGATCGAGGGGGTGCGCGACTATGACATCGGCATCGGGGTGCCGGTGAACTTTGGTCCCGGGCGGCACCAGGGTCTGGACCGGGTTTATTACACCACGGTGCGCGGCGGCAAGTTGGTGCCCATGCGCGACTGGCGCAAGTGGCGCAAGTAGGCGGTTATGTCCCAGCTTTTTAAACGGACCCTGCTGATCATGCTGGTGCTCTTCGGAGTGGTGGCCTCGGTGAGCTCCCTGGTGGCCGCCTGGCTCATCCACTCCCACCTCACCGAGGAGTCCAAGACCAAGGCGGTGGCCATCGCCCGGGGCATCGCCGCCTTCAGCCCCGAGATTTTTTTGAACCTCGACGCCGCCACCATCCAGTCGATCATCGACCAGTTCGTGGAGATCGAGGGGGTCTCCTACGTGATGGTGCTCACCTCCCAGCGCGAGGTGCTGGCCCACACCTTTGTGCCCTCTATTCCCCGCCAGGTGCTGGAGCTGGCCCCGGTCCATCCGCCGGCCGGCGGCCGCAAGGCCGGCCGCGACGAGTTCACGGTGCGCGAGGTGGGTGATTATCTCGATGTCACCTATCCCATCCTCAACGGCCTGGCCGGCCAGGTGCAGGTGGGCATGGACCTGCGCCGGGTGCGCCAGGCCATCTGGGGCGCGATCATCAACGTGCAGATGCTCACCTTTTTGATCTTCGTGTTCAGCGCGCTCATCGCCTACGTGCTGATGAACAAGGTTTCGCGTCCCCTGGCCCAGCTCACCGAGTACGCCTCCCGGCTGGCGGTGCGGGATTTTTCGGCCCCCCTGGACATCAAGGGCAAGAGCGAGCTGGGGGTGCTGGCCCAGACCATGACCTCCATGGCCAACGAGATGCAAAGCCACCTGAAAAAGACCCAGGAGGCCATGGAGGCCCTGCGCCGCTCCGAGACCCGCTACCGCGAGTTGTTCAACAGCATCAGCGACCTCATCTACACCCACGATCTGAAGGGTCGCATCATCTCGGCCAACCAGGCGGTGTCGCAAGTCTTCGGCTATCCCCTGGAGGAGATCATCGGGCGACTCATCAGCGACTTCATGGAGCCGGAGGCCCGCCGCTCCTTCCACGACAAGTACATCCCGCGCATCCTGGCCGAGGGCGCCGACAACGGCATCCAGGCCTACATCTCCGGCACCGGCCAGAAGGTCTACCTGGAGTACCGCAATATCGTCATCCGCAATCCCGGCCAGGAACCCTACATCAGCGGTTCGGGGCGCGATGTCACCCCGCGCATGTTGACCGAGCGGGAGCTGCGCAAGAGCGAGGAGCACCTGCGCAGCATCATCGAAAGCTCCCGCGACGCCATCTTGTCCCTGGACCGCGACCGCAAGGTGATAAGCTGCAACTCGGCCTTCCTCTCCCAGTTCGGCTACAGCCACCAGGAGGTGATCGGCCGGCCGGAGTCGTTTATCCATCCCTCCCGGCAGAGCGTTGAGGAGTTTGCCGCCGAGGTGTCGCCCATCCTGCAGGAGCGCGGCTACTGGCGGGGAGAGTGGGAGTTCGCCCACAAGGACGGCCGGCTCATCCCCATGGAGGTGGTGATATCCATCCAGCGCCTGGCCGACGGCACCACCTTTGGCTATGTTTCCATTCTGCGCGACCTCACCCCGCGCAAGCGGGCCGAGCAGGAGGCGCGGCTCAACCGGGAGCGCATGTTCCAGGCGGCCAAGATGGTCTCGCTGGGCACCGTGGTCTCCGGGGTGGCCCACGAGATCAACAACCCCATCTCCTTTGTCACCCTAAACGCCCCGGCCCTGCGCCGCATCTGGGACGACCTGGTGCCGGTGCTGCAACGCTACCACCGGCAAAACGGCGACTTCCAGGCCGGCGGTTTCGACTTCCAGGAGCTCCAGCAGGAGATGCCCCTGCTGCTGGACTACATCGTCGACGGGGCGCGGCGGGTCAAGAGCATCGTGGCCGACCTCAAAAGCTACGCCCGCCACACCCCGGCCGAGATGGACCAGCAGGTGCGGATCAACCAGGTGGTGGAGTCGGCCTTCACCCTCACCCGCAACCTCATCGGCAAGGCCACCGAAAACCACTACCTGCGCCTGGGGCGGGACATACCCCCCTTCCCCGGCAACATCCAGCGGGTGGAGCAGGTGGTGGTGAATCTGCTCATCAACGCCTGCGAGGCCCTGCCCGACCGCAGCCGGGCCATCGAGCTGAGCACCTACTACCTGGCCGAAAAGGACCAGGTGGTGATCCAGGTGCGCGACGAGGGGGTGGGCATGGACCCGGAGACCTTGTCGCGGGTTACCGACCCCTTTTTCACCACCAAGCGTGACACCGGCGGTACCGGGCTGGGCCTGTCGGTCTCGGCCGGCATCGTGGAGGTGCACGGCGGCACCATGAGCTTTACCCCCAACCCCGAGCGCGGGGTGACGGTGCGGGTGGCCTTCCCGGTGCGGGGGGCCGCCAGCCGGCCGGAGCCCCGCCAGGACCGCAGAAAGGCCGCGTCATGACCCGGACCCTGGTCCCGGCCCATCCCATCCTGGTGGTGGACGACGAACCGGGCGTGCTCACCAGCATCAAGATCACCTTGCGCCAGGCCGGGCTCAACCACGTGTTGCTGTGCCAAGACAGCACCCAGGCCCTGCAGATGGCCGCCGGCCGGGAGGTGGCGGCGGTCCTGCTGGATCTTTACATGCCCCGGGTCCCGGGCGAGGAGATCCTGCAACGGCTCAGCGCCGACTTCCCAGCCATCCCGGTGATCGTGGTCACCGGCGCGGTGGACGTGGAGACCGCGGTGGAGTGCATGAAGCTGGGGGCCTTTGACTACATCACCAAGCCGGTGGAGCCGGGGCCCCTGGTGGCGGCGGTTAACCGGGCCCTGCGCTTCAAAGACCTGCAGATGGAAAACCTCTCCCTGCGCCAGCAGCTATTGGAGGGCTCCGCCTCGCGCCACCCGGCCTTCGAGCGCATCATCACCAACGACCCGGGCATGCTGGCCATCTTCCGCTACCTGGAGGCCATCGCCCCCAGCCGGCAGCCGGTGCTGATCACCGGCGAGACCGGGGTGGGCAAGGAGCTGGCCGCCGAGGCCCTCTACCGGCTTAGCCAGTGCCCCGGCGAGCTGGTGATCGTCAACGTGGCCGGCCTGGACGACCAGGTTTTTTCCGACACCCTCTTCGGCCACCTGCGCGGGGCCTTCACCGGGGCCGACCGCTCCCGCCGGGGCATGGTGAAAAAGGCCGCCGGCGGCACCCTGGTGCTGGACGAGATCGGCGACCTGCCGGCGGCCAGCCAGGTGAAGTTGCTGCGCCTGCTGCAAAACGGCGAGTACCAGGCCCTGGGCCAGGACGAGGTGCAGTCGGCCGACGTGCGCATCGTGGCCACCACCAACCGCGACCTGCGGCAAATGCAAAACAGCGGCGACTTCCGCACCGACCTGCACTACCGCCTGCTCACCCACCACGTCCACCTGCCGCCCCTGCGGGAGCGTCCCGGTGATATCGCGCTGCTGGTGGATCACTTCCTGGAGCAGTCCTGCCGGGAGTTGGGCAAGCGCCGGCCCCGGGTGCCGCCGGAGTCCCTGGAGCTGCTGGCCGCCCACCGGTTCCCGGGCAACGTGCGGGAGCTGCGCTCCTTGATCCACGACGCGGTGAGCCGCAACAACTCGGCGGTGCTCTCCCCCGGCCTGCTGCGGGACCACCTCGGCGATGGCCAGGCCCCCCGGCGCCCCGACCCGGGACCGGCCACCGCCGGCGACCAGATGGTCTTTCCGGACGAGCTGCCCACCATCAAGGAGGCCACCGATATGTTGGTGGCCGAGGCCCTGCGCCGTAGCGGCGGCAAGCAGTCCGAGGCGGCCCGCCTGTTGGGCATCTCCCCGCCGGCCCTTTCCAAGCGGCTGAAAAAATAGCCGGCGCCGGGTTCTCCGGTCGGTCCGGCAGGTTGCGGTGGGTTAATTTATTAACTATGGTTA
>Ga0256835_1000711_pt1 | contig 22674 bp, 11 predicted proteins | sample PIR30metaG_FD_185972 | JGI IMG/M metagenome (GOLD analysis project Ga0256835, IMG submission 185972) | Hydrothermal vent microbial communities from East Pacific Rise, Pacific Ocean - PIR-30 | ecosystem: Environmental > Aquatic > Marine > Hydrothermal vents | place: Pacific Ocean: East Pacific...
TGTTTGATATTTTTGCCTATATTCTTGTCAGGGCTTTTGGAGATTAAATCATAGGTTTATTCTATCAAAAATTTTAATACATAATAATGATAGCGGCAATCACCCCCTAAGAACTCATCTTGATTAGATAAATTGAAATATAGTTTTTTTAGAAAATATCCTATGCTATATAGATTATTTTTATGTACTATTATTTTATCTGACCAGTCAGGTGTATCTGTTCCTAAACTCTTTGCTAATCTAAAGCTACCATATTTTCTTAACTATCTCAAAATAGTGGAATAAGATTGTATACCATACTTCTTTTCTGCTTCGGTTTCCCTATGCGACCTTGCTCGATTTATGTTATAATTTGTAATTTTAAGGATAAACTGTAATCCTTTTGCGTGCGCTTTATATAAACGCTTGTGTCTCTTTTTATCATTACACTTCTTTTTTTGTGTAACGCAATGTTATGACGAGATATTTTTTATAAAAAAAGAGACTGCCTTTTGAGACAGCCTATTTAATTTTAAATTACTTATCATATATTTATATATTATTTTAAAAAAAAATAAAATAAATATGCATTTTTAATAATTAAGCTAATTATGTCATTTTCTTTCTTGTTCAAAATTTAAAGGTTAGTCCTCCCTTCAATAAAGCAATTCCATAGCCCAATTCCATGTTAAATGCTAAACTTTCTGTAAAAAAATATCTTCCACCAATTTGAAACCCAAATAAAATTCCACTGGATTCACTATCATAGTCATTTAATATTTGATTAACCTCTGAGTCATTACTTCCATAATTTGCGGTAATATTAGTGTAACCTAATTTTAGTCCTCCATATGCATTTAATTTATCTGTATTATAAAAATGATAATTTCCCAACGCCGAAATATTAAAATAAGAATAATTCCAAGAAATTTTATAAGGGTCATATATTGAAGATAAATTATAACTTGCATGCATATAGGCCATAAAACCGCCTACTGATATATTATCATCAATCATATATTCATAAGAACCATAAATGGGAGGAACATCAATTTTAAAACCATTTCCATTACCATAATAGGCTCCCATTCCCATACCTAAATTAACCATTCCGTCATCTTTATTTAAAATTTGAGCATTGTTATTTATACTTAATATAAAAAACAGAAAAAAAATAGTGAATTTTTTCATAATAAATTAATTTAATTAATACCTACTTCCGTTTTTTATAGTCGTTTTTTCGGCTTATTCTCGACTTTTGTTTTGTAAAAATATCGAGCTTTATTTTTTTATAAAATTTTTATGAAATTTGCTTATGAGTAGGTGAGATGTCATTTAATTTTAATGAAATTTAGGTTAAATCAAATTTATTTATGTTATTTTTTAATTTTTAATTAACAATATTTTAAGTTTTCAATTTTTTTACATATTTTTATGAAATATTAATTTAATGCAAAAAACATCCTTGTATGATAAAAAAATATTTTCTTCTTCTTTTTTTTTCTTTTTGGATTGGATGGAGTCAAGTGCCTAAATTAGATAGTTTAAAAATTCAGCTAAAGAATTCTAATAGTGTTGAAGATTCTTTACGAAACTATTATCAATTAGCCACTTTAGAGGCAAAATCTAAACAGTCAATATATATTGATAGCTTATATGAATATGCCAAAAAATACAATAACAGTAATTATCTTATAAAATCATTGAAACTGAAAAATAAGTTTTATAAATATAAATATGATAAAACCAAATCTATTTTCTTTGCAAAGGAAGTACTGAAAAATTCTAAAGATACTTTGAATATATTGAAAGGATTGGACCTTATAGGAAGTACGTATTATTATTTCCATAACTATGACAGTGCTTTGGTATATTATAAAAGAGCAACGGCTTTGGTTGATACAAACAAATTAAAAACAAATAAAAAATATTATAATATTATAAGTATTCTTTATGGAAATAAAGGCTTGGCATATTATAATAAAAATATATTAAATAAAGCAATAGAAAATTTTATAATACAAAGTGATTTTGCAGAAAAAGACAATTGTGTGGATAGTAAAATGAATGCTCTAAATTATTTGGCTTATTCTTATTTGAGATTAGGACAATCAAAAAAAACAGAGAAATATTTTTTAAAGGTTATTGCTAATGAAAATAAAATAAAAAATAAAAATTATATATATAATGCCTATAAAGGATTGGGAATAAATTATGGAATGGCAGGAAATTATGATTACGCAATCAAATATATTACCAAAGCTTTAAATACAGCCAAAGAATTAAATGATACACGACAAATATTTGATAATTATAATAATTTATCCATTGCCTATCGTCTTAATGGAAACTATGGGAATTCTATTAAATTTTCGGATAGCGCTATTACAATTGCCAAGTCCATAAAAGATAAAAATTTAATTAATTATGCCATTAGTTTAAAATTGGAAACTTTACTTAAACTAGGGCAATTTAAAGAAGTAGATAAATTTATCAATGATTTGGTGAAAAATCCTCATAATAATGATATATATAAATTATCAAATATATATAAAACAGCCTATAAGTTTTATAAAACTCAAAATCAACCGCAAAAAGCTGTATTTTATCTAGAAAAATGGAAAAGCTATTCGGACTCAATTGATAAAGTGCAAAGGGACAGTAAAATTGCTGAAATTGAATCCCAATACCAAGCAGAAAAAAAAGATAAAGAGATATTAAATCTTAAAGCGGAAAAATTGGAAAAAGATTTGAGTTTAAATCAAGTACGACAAGACAAAAAACTTTTAAGCCTGGGCATATTAGGGGCTATTATTGTTTTAGGTGTTACTGGCTTTTATTATAAAAGAAACCTTAAACAAAAACAACTGATAGAACAATTGCAAAGAGAGCTTCATCATCGTATAAAAAATAATCTGGCTACTATCTCTGCACTAATCGATGAATTAAAAGAAAAATTTGTTAATCAACCGGAATTAATACAAAATTTGGAGAATTTAAATTTAAGAATCAACAGTATAAATCAAATACATCAACAGTTATATAAGGAAGCCGATGTTACAAATTTGTCGATGAAAAAATATTTGGACAAATTGGCCGGCACCATAAAAAAATCTTTTGAAGACAAACCGGTTATAATTGAAAATCAAATAGATGAAGATATCAAATTAAAGGCAGATCAATCATTATTGCTTGGTTTACTAGTAAATGAATTTATTACAAACTCTTTTAAACATGCCTTTGACGACAAACAACAAGGTAAGGTGCAGATCAAATTCTTTAAACGGGAAAAAGAATATATTTTACAAATGTTGGATAATGGAAAAGGGCTTCCTTCGGATTTTGATATTTTGAAAATAAGAAGCTTTGGTTTGGAAATAATGAGATTGATTGCTAAACAATTAAAAGGCCAATTTAAATATGACGGAACAAAAGGAATGAAAGTGGAAATTATTTTCCCTGAAACTTAAAAACATATTTCACTATGAAAAAACATTTGCTAATTGTAGAAGATGAAGCCATTCTTTTCAGAAGGTTGCGTATTTTCTTAGAGGAACAAAATTTTGAAGTAGCTCCTTATACACCTAGTGTAGATGAAGCATTGAACAGAATTGAACAACGATCTCCGGATTTAGTCTTATTAGATATAAACTTACAAGGAGATAGAAGTGGAATAGACCTGGGGAAAATTCTTCAAAATCAATATGACATTCCTTTCTTATATGTTACGGAACACAATGATGAGCATACATTTATCGAAGCTTTTGCCACAAATATGGAAGATTTTATGGTAAAAACAAAGCCCGTTTTGGATAAAAAAGAATTATTGAGAAAAATTTTAATTATCTTAAAAAGACAAGAAGGAAAGAATGCATCAAAAGCTAAAGGGATAGTTGTTTTGACCGATTATTTAAAAGAACTTAAAAATTCAGGAAAGATGCAAGTGTCGGAAGTAATTTTAAATTATGAGGATATAATATATTTAACGACGGATAAAAATAGTTTACCTAAAAAATTACAAATAATTCCCAATTATGTTTGGGTAAAAAATAAAGAAAACAAAATTTATATGTTACCGGGTTCTTTAAGTAAACTCGAAAATAAATTACCCCATCATTTTGTGAGAATTAATGAAAAATATATTGTCAATATACTTTCTCCTGTTTTCAAAGGAAAGGTAAATGGGAAGTTTTTAAACTATGACAATCAGGTTCTTAAAATAACCGATACTTTTAAAACTAAATTTAATCGGCGTTTGAATTTTTATTATCAAAACGGAAAAAAATTAAGTCGTTAAAAAAAATTAAAAATCATTAAAAATTCTTACTAAAATCTTATTTTTGGCTCAATCAAAATAAGAAAAAAATGCCCCAACAATTTCATATAAAAGACGAGATCTCACCACTGAAAAGTGTTATTTTGGGACGTGCGGATTCGCCCGGTCCCATTCCTACTCCTGACCAATGTTATGACCCAAAATCCAGAGAACATGTTTTGAAAGGTACCTACCCCAAAGAAGAGGATATGGTGAAAGAAATGAATGCTTTCAAAACGATTTTGGAAAAATACGGCGTGAAAGTATATCGTCCAGAGCCCTTGGAAAATGTCAATCAGATTTTTACACGGGATATTGGATTTGTGGTTGACGATAAATTTATAAAATCGAATATTCTTCCCGATCGCGAAAACGAATTTCAAGCGATTGAACCTATCCTTAAACAATTTGATAAAAACAAAATTTATTATCCTCCGGAAGAAGTACATATAGAAGGAGGAGATGTGATGCCATGGGGAGATTATATATTTGTTGGAACTTATCGTCGTCCCGATTATCCGGATTATATCACCGCCAGAACCAATGCGGCAGCCATTGATTTTTTGAAACAAGTCTTTCCCGATAAAAAAGTAATTCCGTTTGATTTAAAAAAATCCAATACTGATCCGCGTGAAAATGCCTTGCATTTGGATTGTGTGTTCCAGCCGCTCGGGAAAGGTAAAGCCATTATACATAAAGAGGGCTTCCTCGATGAAAACCAATACAATTTTTTAGTCGATTTATTCGGACAGGAAAACTTATTTCATATCACAAAAGACGAAATGTATGATATGTATTCCAATGTCTTTTCCATTCGCCCGGATGTTGTAGTTTCCGAGCAAAACAATAAGAGATTGAATGATTGGTTACGAGAGCAAGGATTTATAGTGGAAGAAGTGCCATATGCCGAAATATCCAAACAGGAAGGACTATTGAGATGCTCTACACTTCCTTTACAAAGAGAAAGTCAGGATTGAGATTTTTCTTCTTGGCTAATGACTTGATCGATAAAATGTAAAATAGCTTGATGATAAGCTTTTCCACCGGTTTCCCATACATCATTATGATGGGCTTTTTCTACCGGATAAAATACTTTTTTTTTGGAAGAAAGATTAATGAAATTAATTTTTGCATACTTGGGGTTAACTTTTTGATCTTCTGTGCCATGGGCTATAAAAACTGCCTGAGTGATTTTCTTACAGGATTCCGCCGGATTGATTTTTTGGGGATCAAAACCGGCTATTTTTCCACTTCTTTCCAATAGATCTTGGGTCCACAACTCAGCGCTAAAACCGGCATAATAATCATTATAATCGGAAGTTATTTTACTGAAATCGGAATAGCTGCTTTCGATGATCCCGAATTCCAATCGCTTGTCATATGCCAAAGCTTGCAAAGCAACAGCACCTCCCAGAGAATGACCGAAAATACCAATGGGAGTTTGCAAATCGGTTTTTTTAAGAATAAAATCTATCAATGCACTGACATCCTTTTTTTCTTTAAACCCATAGGTGCAATATTCTCCCTGGCTGTTACCATGTCCTCTCAAATCCATCGCGATGGTATTGAAACCTTGCCGGGAAAAATAATTTTCCTGCGCAATCAAACTGTTCTTGTCGGAACGAATTCCGTGTAAAAGGATAATGCTTCCTTTGGCAGGTTGTTTTTGACTATATGTAATTCGAATACTCAAAGCCGTGTTTTCATATCCGGGAATCATAAGATTTTTTTGATTGTTTTGGATAACAGGGCGTACAGGCTCCTCAATCCATTCTTTGGCAGTCATGATGAATGGATTTTTTACTTCCACGACAAAATAAGGAGCATAAGCATACAGAGAACTGAGAAAACTGCCTGCTCCTATCAACCAAATAAACCAATATTTAAGTAAAAGCTTTTTCATGTTCTAAAATCCGGGATAAAAGTTTATACCGAAATAACCTTTTCCGCCCGTACTGAGAGAAAGCGGGATGGCATAATAGGGTTGAATGATAATTTGCCCGAAAAGATTGATACGGGTAGACAGTCCGGTACTTACCAAGGGATACCTCACATTCCGGTCATTTGGGTCTTTTTTTAAGGAAATTTTGTTGTCCTTATACCAAATCAGTCCGGCATCGACAAAAAAGTTCAGATCGGTAAAGAATACACCCGATTTTATTAAAGCCAAGCGTTCGGGGCCGGTAAAAGGTAACCTGATTTCAAAATTGGTCAATAGCATTTTGCTACCCATTAAATCATTATACCAAGGGCTGTTGGGGTCTCTTAAAGAACTATCGTATAGAGCATCAAAGGTATAGCCGCGTAAAAAGAAATCATATCCCAAGTAGAGAGGAGGAAGGACGCCTCCGTCTTCATAGGATTTCTCTGCATCCGGGCCAAACCGGTTCAAATGTTGAACTTTAAAGGCAAAAGAAACGGGTTTAAGAAAAATATATTTGCGGTAATCAAACAAAAATGAACTTAAATAGTTTTTTCCGAAATATTGAGTAACGCCTATACGGTAACGCTGCCCTTTCATAGGAGCGGTAAGTCCGAAAACCGCATTATCTCCTACAAAAGCGGTATTTAGTTCATGAAAGTTAAATCCGTCAGGTGCAGGTTCTTTTTTATTATATAAATCATTGACGTATTGCCAATAATAACCATTGTATATTAATGTGTTGCTGGTAATTCTATATGAGTAATGTGCCAACGACCCGCCAAATTCAACTCTTAAATTTTTGGAAAAAGGATAGCTGGAATACAAGCCTAATTTTTCCTCAAACATTCGTAAAGTGTAAATTTTATAATTTGGTAAAGGAATGGTATCATTATTATATATTAATTCATAATTAATTCCAGATTGAAAATAACTTGTATAAGGAATGTGAGAAATAGAAGTTCCCCATCCGATCCGGTGTTTTTGATTGAAATAGGCAGCTTGAAAAGCAAAATCATATACTTCTCCATTCAAAGAAGCGGCTGTATAGAGTTGATGTTGTCCAAGCATATCGCTAAAAATAGCACTTACGCCGCCCATCATTCCTGTGCCGTACATGGTATTTGTGCTCAGTCCTATTCCGATATTACTGATATAGTCCAATTTGAATTTGGGTTTATAAGGCTTTTCAACCACTTCAATTTTTAAATCGGGGAAACGGTTACGTAAGAGTCTTTCCACCAGGCTGCGATTAAGGTCGATATTGGGAGGCAAAAGGGATGGTGCCAATTTGATTTGCATATCCGTAATTTCCGTATTGTAGAATTGATTTATAGATGCTTCTGCTAATATATATTCATGATTAATGAAGTAATTATAGATGATTTTTTTCTCCTTTCGATTAATGGTAAAAGCCGGCGAGTATTTTGTTATCCCTGAAATTCCCGTATAAAATTTTGTTAATCTATAAATTTTGTCGGTTTCAAAATCATAGCGATAAAGATCTCTAAACCCATCATAATCCGATAAGAAATATATTTCTCTTTCGTCAAATCCATATTGTGGATTAAAATTATTCGCACCGGGAAATATATTGGGATAGTTTTTTTGCTTGCTCTCCAAATCTAAAATACCAATATGATATTTCACCGGATAAAGATTTCTTTTTACATAGTAGTAGTCGGTGGAAAAAATAATTTTTTTACCGTCAGGCGACCATGAAGCTTGCATTTCGGCATAGGGATCATTGGTGAGGCGTTCTGTTTTTTTTGTGTCAAAATGATAAAGAAAAAGATCCGAAACTCCATCATCTTGCCCGAGTAATAAAATAGATTTTCCATCGGGAGACCAAGCGGGATAAGAGAAAGAATTCAAATCTTTAATGTCAATAATTTTTTCTACTTTTCTTTTTTCGGCATTTACAAGTGCCAGTTGGTTTTTTCCCTTTTTAAAAACCACATAGGCAAAATATTTACTGTCGGGCGACCATGTTCCGGCAGATTCGTAAGCATCGATCGCATCAATATGGTTCGTAATAGATTTCTCTGCTATTTTTTTAATTTTTTTTGAATGTAAATCGGCAATATATAAATCGATGGACAGGACATCTTTTTCTGATAAAAAGATCATATAATTTCCGTCAGGACTTACTACCGGCGAAACATTCATTGTTCCTGCATTTTTTTTGTCATAAATCACTTTACCGACAGCTACCGAGTCACGCCCGGGTTTAAATTGTTTGTAATACTCCTCATTGCTTCTTTTCCAATTATTAGATAAACTGTCTAATTTGATATGAAACAATGAATCTACGGCCTCTTTTAAACCGGATTGCAAAGTGGCATAAAACAAAGGTTTAACATATTGGTCTCCATAGGTTCCTCCTATATAAGCCCAGAAATCTTGCCCGTAGCGATAAGGAAAATATTTGCTTTTATAAAGGTCTTTAATACGAGGAAAATCTCCGGCTTGTACGGCATCTCTCATCCACATGGCGGTATGAGAATCATAACGCCCCAAAGAGAGATATTCTGCCATTCCTTCAACCATCCATAGGGGTGTATTTCCTAAATTTTGAAAAGATAAGGAGTCATCGCTTTTGACAATATTATATTGGAAAGCATGTACCATTTCGTGTCCTAAAACATGACTGGTCTGTCCCGAGGAAGGTCGAATCGGCATGGTAATACGGTTTTTTAAAGCTTCCGTAACTCCGCCGGTGCCTACTCCGATCTCGCCTGACAAAACGGTAGTTTGTTGAAAATCAGCATGATTGTTGTATAGAATAATAGGAATTTTATAATCAAAAGTATCTTTAAAAATGCGGTGATGGCGGTTATACCATTTTTCTGCATCATACAAAAAAGCATACTTTAAAGAATCATTTTTCAAATAAGTATATAATTCGATATGCGGACTTTCATAAACTTTAAAATCAAAGCTCTCATAACGGGGTTTGTTTTGACCGAAATATTGAGCTTGAATCGAGAAAGAAAACAATAGAGCCACTAAAATGATAAATCTTTTCATAATACCACAATTTATAATATAAGAAGTTCTGGCTTGATATGCAGAACGTTCTGTAAAATTAATAAAAAAATGTTTAGTTGGGTTTTCAGCAAAAATAATACCCGGATTTATTTTTTTCTTAATTTTAACATTTTAAGGTCATTATGGATATAGAAGGTATACGGAATTATGTTTTATCTCGTAAAGGAGTGACAGAAAGTCTTCCCTTTGGGGAAGATGTGTTGGTTTTTAAAGTGGGAGAAAAAATATTTCTTTTAATGAATTTAGTCTCCGATCCTTTGAAAATTTCAGTTAAAACAAATCCGGAAAAATCTATGGAATTAAGAGAAAAATATGCTGAAATTACGCCCGGTTATCATCTGAACAAAAAACACTGGAATACTTTACTTATAAATGGGAATTTATCTGATCAGTTAATTGGCTCTTTAATAGACGAATCTTATGATTTGATATTATAAAGTTTGACCCGGAAAATGCGGAATAATATTCGTTAATTCTAAACTTTTTAATCCAAATTACTTTCATTCTATACATTAATTTGTATTTTTGCAAATCAATAATTTAACAGATTGTATATGAAGCGTTTTAGAGAGTACAAAGGATTGGATTTGACTGCCTTTGCAAAAGAGATTCAGAAATTTTGGGAAGAGAACCGCATTTTTGAAAAATCGGTGGAAACCCGTCCCGAGGAAAATACATTTGTTTTTTATGAAGGGCCTCCATCAGCTAACGGAATGCCCGGAATTCATCATGTGATGGGTAGAACGGTAAAAGATCTCTTTAATCGTTACAAAACTTTGCAGGGATACCGGGTTCCCAGAAAAGCCGGTTGGGATACACATGGACTTCCGGTAGAACTTGGAGTGGAAAAAGCCTTGGGAATTACCAAAGAAGATATAGGAAAAAAAATAAGTGTGGATGAATACAATGAAGCCTGTAAAAAATCGGTGATGAAATACACCGATGTATGGGAACGCCTCACACAAGAAATGGGTTACTGGGTAGATATGAACGATCCCTATATTACATACAAACCCAAATATATGGAAAGCGTGTGGTGGTTGCTGAAACAACTTTATGATAAAAATCTCCTTTACAAAGGATATACCGTACAACCTTACTCGCCAAAAGCAGGTACAGGCTTGAGTTCACATGAATTGAATATGCCCGGATGTTACAGGGATGTATCCGATAATACCGTAGTGGCACAATTCAAAGCCAAAAAAGAATCACTTCCCGAAACGCTTCAAAATCTCGATGCCGATTTATATTTCTTGGCTTGGACCACAACTCCTTGGACACTTCCTTCCAACACTGCATTGGCCGTTGGTCCTGAGATTGATTATGTATTGGTAAAAACTTTCAATCCGTATACTTTTCAGAAGCAATATGTTATTTTGGCCAAAAACTTGGTAAACAAACATTTTGGCAAAAAATTTAAAGAAGCGGAATCCGAAGAAGATTTCGAAAACTACAACCCCGAGAAAGATAAAATTCCTTATCAAATCGTTAAAGAATTCAAAGGAAAAGATTTGACGGGAATCAAATACGAGCAACTTTTGCCCTATGCATTGCCTTATCAAGATGCAGACAAAGCTTTTGTAGTGATTCCTGCCGATTTTGTTACCACGGAAGACGGTACGGGAATCGTACATATGGCGCCTACTTTCGGACAGGATGATGCCAAGGCTGCCAAAGCGGCCGGAGTTCCCCCGATGTTGGTTTTGGATGAAAACGGGAATCCGGTTCCATTGGTCGATTTACAAGGACGTTTTCGCCCTGAAATGGGTGAATTTGCCGGTCGTTATGTCAAGCAAGAATATTATGTAAATGAAGAAAAACCCGAACGTCCCGTTGATGTGGATATCATTATCAAATTAAAAAATGAAAATTTGGCTTTCAATGCCGAGAAACACTCCCATAGTTATCCGCATTGTTGGCGAACCGATAAGCCGGTTTTATATTATCCCTTGGATTCTTGGTTTATTAAAGTTCCTCAGGTGAGAGAGCGTTTGATTGAGTTGAATAAAACCATCAATTGGAAACCAAAATCTACCGGAGAGGGTCGTTTCGGGAAATGGCTGGAGAATGCAAACGATTGGAACCTCTCTCGCTCACGTTATTGGGGGATTCCACTTCCTATCTGGCGTACGGAAGACGGTAAAGAAGAAAAAATAATCGGTTCGGTAGAAGAGCTTATCGGAGAAATTGAAAAATCTATCCGGGCGGGATTGATGAAAGAAAATCCCTTTAATGATTTTGTGCCGGGAGATATGTCGGAAGAAAACTATGATAAAATCGACTTGCATAAACATATTGTCGATAAAGTGATATTGGTTTCCGACTCAGGAAAACCGATGAAACGGGAAGCCGACTTGATCGATGTATGGTTTGATTCGGGGTCAATGCCCTATGCCCAATGGCATTATCCTTTTGAAAACAAGGAGCTTATCGATGAGAGAAAATTCTTTCCGGCGGATTTTATTGCGGAAGGAGTAGATCAAACCAGAGGCTGGTTTTATACATTGCATACTATTGCCACTATGGTGTTTGATTCTGTGGCTTACAAAAATGTGGTTTCAAACGGATTAGTGCTTGATGCCAAAGGTCAGAAAATGTCTAAGCGATTGGGGAATGCCGTAGATCCTTTTGTAACCCTTGAGAAATATAGTCCGGATGCTACTCGCTGGTATATGATTTGGAATGCCAATCCATGGGATAATTTAAAATTTGATGTGAAAGGAATTGAAGAGGTGCGTAGAAAATTTTTCGGCACTTTATATAATACCTACGGATTTTTCAGTTTATATGCCAATGTGGACGGTTTTACTTATGCCGAAGAAGAAATTCCCTATGCAGAACGCCCCGAATTGGATCGATGGATTCTTTCGGAATTAAATTCCTTAATAGAAAAAGTAACCAAATTTTATGAGGACTATGAGCCTACCAAAGTAGCTCGTGCCATTCAAAAATTTGTAATCGATGATTTAAGTAATTGGTATGTGCGACTCAGTCGTCGACGTTTCTGGAAAGGACAAATGGGAGCCGATAAAATATCTGCTTATCAAACGCTCTATCATGCATTGAATACTGTGGCTAAACTGATGTCTCCCATTGCTCCGTTTTATGCCGATAAACTTTTCCGTGACCTCAATGAAGTTACCGGAAAGGAAGAAGTGGAATCGGTGCACTTATCTACTTTCCCGAAAGCAGATGAAAAGCAAATCGATAAAGATTTGGAAAGAAAAATGCAAAAAGCACAATTAGTTTCTTCCTTAGCTCTCTCTTTGCGTAAGAAAGAAAAGCTCAAAGTGCGTCAACCTTTGCAAAAAATTATGATTCCCGTACTTTCAGATCAAGACAGAAAAGATCTGGAAGCGGTAAAAGAAATCATTCTATCCGAAATCAATGTCAAAGAAATGCAATTGCTCGATGATGCGTCGGGAGTGATAGTGAAAACCGTAAAACCTAACTTTAAAGTATTAGGGCCTAAATACGGTAAAGAAATGGGGAAAATTGCCGGGAAAATCGGTAAACTTTCCCCCGAAGATATCGACCGTTTGGAAAAATCGGGTGAAATCGAACTCGATTTGGGAGACAAAAAAATTAAGTTGACCAAAGATGAAGTGGAAATCGCTGCCAAAGAAATAAAAGGCTGGACCATTGCACAACAAGGAGATGTATTGGTTGCCCTAGATATTACACTTACGGATGAATTGAAAAAAGAAGGTGTTGCCCGTGATCTGGTAAACCGTATTCAGAATTTACGTAAAGATTCGGGATTGGATGTTACCGATAGAATCGAATTATATTTAGTAAAAAATCCGTCTTTGCAAGAGGCAGTTTCTGCTTTTGAAGAATATATTAAAAGCGAAACTTTAACCGATGGAATCCAGTGGTTAGAGGTGCCGGAGGAAGAAATGTCCGATTTGGATATAGATGAAATTAAAACCAAAATAGGTTTAAAAAAAGTAAATTAACAAAGAGAGAAATTATGGCTTGACTTTTGTATAGAATATAGCTCGAAAAAATGTTATATTTGCAAAAGTTTAATAAAAACAAATAAGATTATGAGTGAACAAAAAGTAAGATATTCCAACGCGGAATTGGAAGAGTTCAGACAACTGATCAATGAAAAAATAGAAAAAGCAAAAAACGATATAAAAGTATTGAGAAGTTTGTTGGATAATAATGATGTAAGTCAGACTAAGATCATCACTTTTGAGGATAGCGCTTCTACTTATTCAAAAGAGGCCAATCTTCAATTGATTGCCAGATTGGAACGTTTTGTGCGAGATCTTAACAATGCATTAATTCGTATAGATAATAAAACTTACGGGATTTGCCGTGCAACAGGAAAATTAATCAGTAAAGAGCGATTAAGAGCGGTTCCCCACGCCACATTGAGTATCGAAGCAAAAATGAATCAGGATAAAAGAAAATAAATGAGTCTGAAAAAAGCCTTGCTGATTGTTTTTAGTGTTTTACTATTGGATCAAGCTGTTAAGCTCTATGTCAAAACTCATTTTCATTTGGGTGAATCGGTGAAAGTTTTTGACTGGTTCAAAATTTATTTTGTCGAAAATAACGGTATGGCTTTTGGAGCGGAATGGGGAGGTGAAACGGGAAAAATTCTTTTGACGGTTTTTCGTATTATTGCCATTGCCGGTATTCTTTACTGGTTGCTTACTTCCATAAAAAAGAAAGAACATCCGCTTTTGATTATTTCTATTAGTTTAATCCTTGCCGGTGCCATAGGAAATATAATCGACTCTGTTTTTTATGGCCAAATTTTTACAGACAGTTTTAGCCAAATTGCCGAAATATTTCCGGATAAAGGTTATGCTCCTTGGCTGCAAGGAAAGGTAGTAGATATGCTATATTTTCCTCTTTTTGATATAAATATTCCTCAAAATATTCCTTTTATAGGCGGAAAACACTTTACCTTTTTTGAGCCTGTTTTTAATATTGCGGATAGTGCCATAACGATTGGAGTATTGATATTGATTTTATTTAACAAAAAAATATTTGGCGAAAAAACCGAAAAAAAAGAAAAAACCTTTCATGAAGAAATGAAGGAAATCATAAATGATCCTTCTCAAAATATCGCTCAACTTTAACAATAATTTCTTAATTATCAGACAGTAAATAACAAACAAAAGTTTTATTTTTGCTGCATAAATTTTAAATATACAAATGAATTCAACACTTATAATAATCATACAATTACTTTTAAGCCTTAGTATTTTGGTTGTTCTGCATGAATTAGGACACTTTTTGGCAGCCAAATATTTTGGGGCAAGAGTGGATAAATTTTATATGTTTTTCAATCCGGGTTTTTCCCTATACAAAAAGAAAATAGGAGAGACCGAATACGGTATCGGTTGGTTGCCTTTGGGTGGCTATGTGAAAATTGCCGGTATGATCGATGAGAGTATGGATAAGGAATTTCTTAATAAGGAACCGCAACCTTGGGAATTCAGAAGTTTGGCTGCTTGGAAACGTTTGATTATTATGTTGGCCGGGGTGATTGTAAATGTGCTTTTGGCGATTATCATTTATATCGGTTTGTCTTATGCCGTGGGAGAACAATTATTTCCCGTTGATTCTTTAAAAGGGGGAGTGCAAGTAGTCAATCCCGTTTTGAAAGAAGCAGGTTTAAAAACAGGAGATAAAATAGTGCGTATAAATGGAGAACCGGTAAAATATTATAATGAAATTGATCCTAAACTTATTACGGCCAAAACCGTAACCGTAGATCGAAAAGGAACACAAAAAATCATCCAATTCCCTGTTGATTTCATTTCGAAACTAATAGAGAACAAAACCAAGCATCTCACGACAATGAGGTTCCCTTTTATTGTGAAGAGAGCAGTGCCCGGTTCTCCCAATAAAGATATTTTCCAAGAAGGAGATCAACTTTTGGAAATCGAAGGACAACCTGCTGAGTATTATGATCAAATCAAACCTATTTTGGATAAAAATAAAGGAAAAACGCTGAATGCTGTTGTTTTGAGAGAAGGGAAGAAAGTACCTGTTCAAATGAGAGTTAATGAGGACGGTTTGATCGGTATGGAATTAGTGACTGACTTTAAAGAGCTGGAAAAACAGGGTTACTTAAAAGTGGAAACAAAAAAATATTCTTTATTGGAAGCCATTCCCGCAGGTTTAGAAAGAACCAAAGAGACCTTTTTAAGTTATATCGATCAATTGAAAATGATCTTTAATCCTAAAACCGGTGCATATAAAGGTGTAGGAGGTTTTATTTCCATTGCTAAAATCTTTCCGGATACTTGGGACTGGGTTCGCTTCTGGACTATCACTGCTTTTTTGTCGATTATGTTGGCTGTTTTGAATGTGTTACCTATTCCTGCTTTGGATGGGGGCCATGCCATGTTTACTCTTTATGAAATGGTCACCGGTAGAAAACCTAATGAGAAAGTAATTGAATATGCACAAATTGCCGGTTTCTTATTTCTAATGGCCTTGGTCTTATTGGTCAACGGAAACGATATAATTAAACTTTTTAATAAATAAGCTTAAAATTTTCTTAATGTATATAAAAAGCAAGTGCGAACAGCCCTTGCTTTTTTTGTTTAGAATATACATTTCTTTAGTTAAAACTTACCGCTTATAGAATAAATTCCTTCATTTATCAAATTAGCATTTGATAATTATTTGCAATTTAACTTAATATTGTTATCTTTGTTAAATTAAAAACGTTATTAAATTTAATTATTTTCTAATTTTTAACAAAATTTAAAAATAATTCTTTAAATTCTAAGAAATGTTTTTATATTATAATATGAACAATAAAGTTATACTATGAAAAAATATTACCTGTTTTTTTTATTTTTGGTAAATCTATTAGGATATAATGCAATTATATCTGCACAATCACATCAAATTGATATTAATATTGATTTGGATAGAACTGAAAATCAAACCACTTGGGAATTAAAAGATCCAAGCGGGAACACCCTTTTAAGTGGTGGACCATATAACAATCAAGATGAATTAATACACGAAACCACTACGGTTAATAACACCGGTATATATACTTTTACTATTTATGATTCGCATGGTAATGGGTTGGCATTGCCGAATAATGGTTCGGACTCTAATAGCACTTCAGGTTTTTCTGTTGCAGTAGATGGTAATGATATTTTTGTGTCTGACAATGCGCCTGATTTTGGCAATAGTTATACCGTATACATATATATATATGATTATGATTTAGACGGTGTCTTAGATGGTAATGATTTAGATGATGATAATGATGGCATACCCGATGTAGTGGAACGGGATTGTCAAAATGAAGTAAAAGCCAATTTGCAAGCTTATGACGGACAGGCTGCTACAGCAATCAATGATGGAAACTTAAAAATCGGGAATTCGGTGTTTAGTCTTCATTTAGTTGAATTTGGCGATGCACGTATAAATACTAATAAAGTTTCAGATACTCATTATGATAATGAATATGCAGTAAGAATAGGCCATAGAAATAATACAACCGATGATTATGACAATCGCATTGAAGCTCAATTTGATTTTTCTCATGCTATTAAAGATTTAAAATTCAGAGTAAATGATGTTGATTATGGTGATCACTTAATTGTAGATGTATATGAAGATAATGGAGATTTAATTTCTATAACTTCCTCCATGTATTCCTTGTATCCTTCTACCATTGTTCAGGTTAATGGAAATGAATTTTATACTTCTAATTGGAGCGGGTCAAGTAATAATGAAAGAAAAGGTACGGTAGATTTTGATTTTACGGGGCATTATATCTCTAAGATAGTTTTTCGTTATTTTGATCCGGTAGCCTCGGGAACCATTTCATTCTCGGAGTTTTATGGCGATGTTTGTGATTTTGATGGAGACGGATTAGAAAACTACTTAGATTCCGACTCTGACCAAGATGGTATCTATGATATTGTTGAAGGAGGAAATGGAGGCCAGGATACCAATCATGATGGAAAAACAGATAATTCTGTTGGTTCCAACGGTTTGGATAATTCCTTAGAGACCAATGATACAAGTAATGCAACTATAAATTATACATTACCTAATACTGATAATAATGGAAATTATGATTATATAGATATAGATGCCGATGACGATGGAATTGTTGATAATATAGAAGCGCAATCTACTACCGGTTATACGGCACCAAGTGGAAATGATTCTGACAACAATGGTGTGGATGATAATTATGATACCAATGGTAATTGGTTAAACCCGGTGAATACAGATGGAACAGATAATCCGGATTATATAGATACAAATACTGATAATTCCGAACAAAATGATGCTATAGAAGCATGGGACACAAATAATGATGGAACAGCAGAAATAGTTTCCAGTGGAAGTGATGCTGACAATGACGGACTGGATGATGCTTATGATAATGATGATACACAAATTAATCCTACTAATAGTCAGAATCCCTATGTCTTTCCCAATTTGGATGGAGGAACTATTGAGCGTGACTGGCGTGAATCTGTAATAGATAGTGATAATGATGGTGTAGATGATACATATGATTTAGATGACGATAACGATGGCATAACCGATGTTGAGGAAGGTTGTGGTAATCTGGTAAAAAACGGTGATTTTGAAGATCAAAATTTCTTTAATGCAAATATTTTCCATAATATTTGGGCAGGACACGGAGCCTTTATTGGACAAGATTATAATAATGATCAGGTTACGAGTTGGACATATACCCAAAATATTGATGGATGGCGTGATGAATCCGCTGATATGGCGACTTCTGCCTTTGGACATCAATATATTGATCTCATAGGAAATAATGTTGTACAAGGTGGTGCTTTGCCGGGAAATAATGAATGGACTCAAGTGATTAATACTGAGCCGGGTAAAACCTATACCTTTTCGTTTTACTATGGTGAGGATATAGGACATGATGCAGGCGAAACAGTTACGATATTAGCGGCTATAATCGACGCTTCAAACAACAGATTGATAGATGAAACATTAACATGGACGGCAGTGGGTCCCGTAAATGGTGTGAGAGGTCCCAATACTTGGTATTATTATACCGGAACTTTTACAGCAACTTCTCCTCAAACAACCGTTTGGTTTTCTGCAATTCCCCCTGGGAACGGTGACACCTCTGCCGGAGGAATTATTGACTTTGTGTCTGTTACGGCAAATACATGTGATGATTTTGATGGGGATGGAATTCCAAATTCGCTCGATTTAGATTCAGATAATGATGGTATATACGATATTGTTGAAGAAGTTCATGCTAATTTAGATCATGACCATGATGGTAGAGCTGATAATATTGCTTTTGGAAATAATGGCTTAGCAAATGTATTGGAAACTGATGATACCTCATCAGCAGATATGAATTATAGCCTTTCAAATACTGATAATACCGGTAATGCAAATTATTTGGATATAGACTCAGATGATGATGGAATAGTTGATAATATTGAAGGACAATCAACCTTTGATTATCAACCGCCTTCTGGAAACGATGCTGATCAAAATGGTGTGGATGATCAATATGATACAAATGGCACCTGGATTGATCCCATTGATACTGATGGAGGAGGTAAACCCGATTATAGAGATACTACTTCAGATGATGATTCGGATAATGATGCATTAGAAGCTTGGGATACTGATAATGATGGAATTGCAAATACGGTACCTTCTGGAAATGATGCCGATGGAGATGGATTGGATGATGCTTATGACAATGACGATACTCAAATAAATCCCACTAATGGACAAGTACCTACAGATTTTCCTGATTTGGATAATCCCGGAGGAGATCGTGATTGGAGAGAAATTCTAAGAGATGCTGATAATGATGGTGTTGGAGATAATGTGGATCTAGATGATGATAATGACGGAATAACCGATGTGATTGAATTTCAGGGGAATGCACCTTGTGTTCATGGTTTTTTTCAATCTAAAATGACTACAAATAATCATACTCGATTATATATTTTAGATACCGATTCACAAACTTATTTTCCTATTGGACCCGAAACAAATACAGTTTATAACGCATTAGCATTGGATGGACGTACCGGATTTTTATATGCTGTGGTTAGAGATAATGCTACAACTGATAGTAATGGTACTCCTTTAAGTGCCGGAGATATATTAAAAATTGATAGAATTAATGGAAAAATTGTAAAAATTCATGATTATCTTACTAATTTTAAAGCAACAGCAGGAGATATTTACAATGGTAAATTTTATTATGTAGAAAAAAATAATGAATCCGTTATTCATGTATTTAATATTGATACAAATGCTTTTGAAAGTGATATTAGTTTAAATTCTCCTTTCCCGGTTGCTGATCTTGTTTTAAAACCTAATGCAAATGGACAACTTATCGCATATGGGATGCATTATAATAAAAATACTCATGTTCATACTTTATCTAAGGCCAATTTTGCTACACATAATGTGGACAATTCAGATACAGTAAATCTTGATCCTAATGATAAAAAAGCTTCGGGAGCAATGGTCTTAACCGAAAATGCAACAAAAATATACATAATAAACAATAAAGTAGGTAATGTTTATAGATTGGATAATTTTGAATCGGATGCAATTGCAACTAAACTTTTTGAAACTGAAAATGCTAGAGCGAATGATGGAGCTGGCTGTAGAAATTCTAATCTGACTGCTGCTGATACTGATAAGGATGGAATTGCTGATTATTTGGATTTGGATTCTGATAATGATGGAATTTATGATATTGTTGAAACAGGAAATATGACCAATGATACTAATCATGATGGGATAACCGATAATCCTGTGGGAAATAACGGACTCGATGATAATTTGGAAACCGATGATACCTTGCAGGCTGAAATTAATTATCAAATATTAAATACCGATAATAATGGTAGCCCCGACTATATAGATATTGATGCCGACGATGACGGAATTGTAGATAATATCGAAGGACAAACGACTGCCGGGTATACGGCGCCAAGTGGAAATGATTCTGACAACAATGGTGTGGATGATGCCTATGATACAAACGGAGCTTGGATAAATCCAACTAATACCGATGGAGCAGATAATCCTGATTATGTGGATACTAATTCAGATAATGATACGGATTCTGATGCATTAGAAGGTTGGGATACAAATAATGATGGTACTGCTGAGACAGTTCCCAGTGGAAATGATGCCGATAATGATGGGCTCGATGACGCTTATGATAATGATGATACTCAAATAAACCCTACCAACGGTCAAACACCTACCGATTTTCCTGACTTGGATAACCCCGGAGGAGATCGTGACTGGCGAGAGGCTTTGGACACTGATAAAGATGGTATTGCAGATAATATTGATTTGGACGATGATAATGATGGCATTTCCGACATAGAAGAAAACTGCCATCCCTATCTTTCAAGAAATGAAAATGGAATTTGGACCGGTGATACATCCGCCAATGTTGTTATCACAAGTAACAATATGACATATATTTCATCTGTGCATAATTATACTATAAATAATCAATATAAAGCGCGTCGTACTTCTTATAATTATTCCTCAAATAATAATGGAAATACATATATTACATATACATTTGATCAACCGGTAAAATTATCTGAAATTGCTTTACGTTTCGGACATTTTGATTATCCCACTGCAAAAGTGCAACTTTCCATTTCAGGTGGAACTGCAACGACAAATGAGTTGATTATATCTCCATATGAAAATTATCCTTTATTAGAATTTGAACCTTCAACAGGTGTTGTATCTTTTCCTGCAGGCGGAACAAATGGTAATAATTATGCAGCGATTTTATTGGGCTCATCTAATAACACACTTACAAATATTACTATTACTGTTATTAATCAAACTTCCGGAGATCATTTGCATTATTCTTTATTAGGTATTAAAACATGTGATTTAGATAAAGATGGATTTCCCAATTCATTAGACCTTGATTCTGACAATGACGGTATTTATGATATTGTCGAAGCCGGAAATGTTGCAAATGATACCGATCACGACGGGAGAACCGATAATGCCGTTGGAAATAACGGATTAGACAACAATCTGGAAACTGACGATACTTCCAATGCAACTATAAATTACAATCTGCCTAATACCGATGGAACAGGCAATCCAGATTATATGGATATTGATTCAGACGATGACGGAATTGTAGATAATATCGAAGGACAGACGACTGCCGGTTATACGGCGCCAAGTGGAAATGATTCTGACAACAATGGTGTGGATGATGCCTATGATACAAACGGAGCTTGGATAAATCCAACTAATACCGATGGAGCAGATAATCCTGATTATGTGGATACTAATTCAGATAATGATACGGATTCTGATGCATTAGAAGGTTGGGACACAAATAATGATGGTACTGCTGAGACAGTTCCCAGTGGAAATGATGCCGATAATGATGGGCTCGATGACGCTTATGATAATGATGATACTCAAATAAATCCTACAAATGGACAAACTCCGTTGGATTTTCCTAATTTGGATAATCCTGCAACTGATGAGAGGGATTGGCGGGAAAAATTGGATGTAGAAGTTTCTGTAACCAGCCCTACTGTTGTTGAAGGAAATACTCTTGTATTTACGATTACTTTAAGTAATGCAAGTGGAACGGATACTACTATAAATGTTTCTACTTCAAATGGTAGCGCTATTGCTCCCGGAGATTATACTTCCTATTCAGGAACCATTACAATTCCAGCAGGGACAACTTCTTATGATGTAAATATCAATACTGTTGATGATGCAATAGATGAGAATACTGAGACCATGACTTTAAGTTTGACTGTAACCAGTTCAAACACCAATAATACTAATTTAACTGCTACCGGTACTATTCAGGATAATGACAATCCTGCTGTATTGAGCGTAAGTGATGATACGGCTGTTGAAGGTAATGATTTGGTACATACGGTAAATGTGGTAGAATCGGTATCGGATCAAACATACAGTTTTACCCAAACCGATAACACTACGACCAGCGGAGCAGATTATACCACACCACCGACATTTAGCAACGGCGTGACTTATGATGCCGCTACTGGGACTATAAATGTTCCTGCAGGTGTATCGAGTTTTACAGTTACTTATGCAACGATCGATGATAATATTGATGAACCTAATGAAACATATACATTAAATATTGGAGGACAAGAAGGAACAGGAACAATAACCGACAACGACAATGCTCCGACAGTTAGCATTAATGATGTAACGGTTGACGAAGGAGTAGGCAATGCGGTTGTAACAGTTAGTTTAAGCAATCCGACGACTACGGATGTAACAATAAACATCAGTACTGCCGATGGAACGGCTGTTGATCCGGACGATTATACGGGAACAACGGTTACGGTTACGATTCCTGCGGGAAGCACCAGTACAACGGTAAGCA
>Ga0256835_1000712_pt1 | contig 22664 bp, 17 predicted proteins | sample PIR30metaG_FD_185972 | JGI IMG/M metagenome (GOLD analysis project Ga0256835, IMG submission 185972) | Hydrothermal vent microbial communities from East Pacific Rise, Pacific Ocean - PIR-30 | ecosystem: Environmental > Aquatic > Marine > Hydrothermal vents | place: Pacific Ocean: East Pacific...
CGAGGTAGAAGTAAGACCGGTAGAAGTAGCCGAAGTTATTGAAGCTGCCAAGAATGGTGAACTCAAAGAAATTTTTGGCGCCGGTACAGCTGCTACCGTATTACCGCTTATCGGTTTAAAATACAAAGATTTTTATACTGATTTACCCCAACCCGATGACAGCTATGCAACTAAATTTAAAAAAATGTTGATGGATATCCAATATAACCGTGTAGAAGATCCTTACGGCTGGCGCGTACAAATTTAGTCTTTTGTGTCTGCTAAAAAGGAGCTATACCAGACTGCTCATACTTATAAGCAAGTCATAGAAGGTTTTAGACAAAAAATCATTTTTTAAAATAAATGTTAAGCAAATATGACAAATGAGCTAAATATTAGCCGGAAAGGATTGTATTTTTGAACAAAATCCATTAAATTCTTTTAATCATGAAATACAGAATAGAACACGACACCATAGGCGAAGTACAAGTACCTGCCGATAAATATTGGGGTGCACAAACCGAACGTTCACGCAACAATTTCAAAATAGGCCCGGCGGCTTCCATGCCCCGCGAAATCATTGATGCTTTTGCCATCCTCAAAAAAGCAGCGGCTTATACCAATCATAAATTGGGCGTATTGCCCAAAGACAAACGCGACTTAATCGCACAAGTAGCCGATGAGGTACTCGAAGGTAAATTATACGATCAATTTCCTTTGGTAATTTGGCAAACCGGTTCGGGAACCCAAAGCAATATGAACTTTAACGAAGTGGTATCCAACCGCGCCCACGTATTGATGGGCAACAAATTAGGTGAAGGCGAAAAATACATCCATCCGAACGACGATGTCAACAAATCGCAATCGTCCAACGATACTTTCCCTACGGCCATGCACATTGCCTTGTACAAAAAAATCGTGGAAAAAACCATTCCCGGTTTAGAATATATGCGTGATGAACTCGCCAAAAAATCCAAAGAATTCATGAAAGTGGTCAAAATCGGACGTACCCACTTGATGGATGCTACGCCTTTGACATTGGGACAAGAATTTTCGGGCTATGTATCGCAACTCGATCACGGTATCAAAGCATTGAAAAATACTTTGGAACATTTGAGCGAATTAGCTTTAGGCGGAACCGCCGTAGGAACCGGTATCAATACGCCCAAAGGCTATGCCGAAACCGTGGCTAAACACATTGCCGAATTTACCGGACTGCCTTTCAAAACCGCCGAAAACAAATTCGAAGCACTTGCCGCCCACGATGCCATTGTAGAAACACACGGTGCTTTGAAACAAATCGCGGTGTCTATCAATAAAATAGCCAATGATATTCGTTTATTGGCCTCCGGTCCGCGTTCGGGTATCGGTGAAATCATCATTCCCGCCAACGAACCCGGCAGTAGTATTATGCCCGGAAAAGTCAATCCTACCCAAGCCGAAGCCATTACCATGGTAGCGGCGCAAGTGATGGGTAATGATGTAGCCATTACCGTAGGCGGCACACAAGGACATTACGAACTCAACGTGTTCAAACCCATGATGATTGCCAACGCTTTGCAATCGGCCGATTTGTTAGGCGATGCAGCAGTATCCTTTACCAAAAACTTGGTAGTGGGCATAAAACCCAACTACAAACGCATTGAAGAATTACTCAATAATTCATTGATGTTGGTAACGGCACTTAACCCGCATATCGGTTACGAAAAAGCCGCATTGATTGCCAAAACCGCTCATAAAAACGGCACTACTTTGAAAGAAGAAGCCGTAAATTTGGGTATCTTAACCGAAGAAGAATTCGACAAGTACGTCGTACCGGAAAAAATGGTCGGCGACATTGATTTATAATCAAAAAGATTCATGTTCATCATAAAGAGAGCGCCTTCACAGGGGCTCTTTTTTTTGCAAATAAACATAGTAATTTTACCACAAAGAACAGCAAGAATCCACTACGCACACAAAGAACTACCAACTGCGAATTCCGTACCTACGGGACGAGACTAGTGAACCCCAACTTGTTGGGGTGAACACTATCAACTACAAGCGAAGCGAGACTACAAACCGGCTTGCGAAGCAAGCGGACTGCAAGCGAAGCGAGACTATTTTTACCACAAAGAACACCAAGAAGCCACTAGGCTCACAAAGAACAACCGACTACGAGTCCCAACGAAAGTCGGTACGAGACTGAATACTGGCAAACGTAGTGAGCAGACTACGAGCGAAGCGAGACTGAATACTGGCGAACGTAGTGAGCAGACTACAAGCGAAGCGAGACTGGTGAGCGTAGCGAACACTGATTACTGCGAGCAAAGCGAGACTACGAGCAAAGCGAGTTTTACCCTACCACAATATCAATATCATCAATACGTTTTATCGTAATTTTACTGTCCTCCAAAATGATTAAATCGCCGTCAATTTCCAAAAGATTATAAGCGTTTTTCAAATCGATGTCCAAACGGTCAATACGAGTATACAAGTTCATAAAATTAAATCCTTTAAAAGGTGTCATGATAAAAAAGCGTTTTTTGGAAAACAGCAAAAACGGAAGCGTTATTACAGCAATAGGAATCACAAAAACAGCAGAAACCAAATATTTCCAAGGGCCTTTTCTCAATATACCCACCCGTAATATTTCCGAAAGGTGAATATGCAATGCATCGTGCATATTACCGGCACTGAACAAAAATACGTGATTATTCAATTGATAAACATCTTGTTTTTTGGATTTTAACACATCTCCTGTTTCAATTTTTTTAACAACTTTCGATAATTTGGGAATTAGATGCTTTTTGGCTATCACATTGAACGAACCTTGAGCATCAATAATTATCGCCGGTTTTTTTTGTCCCGAAAAAATAATGTATTGAATAATCCGCCGCAACAAACCGTCGCCTCCACTGATAATCACATAATCGGCATCGTTAAAATCCACATCGTAAAATTCCTTTTCCGAAAGGCTTACGACTTCGTGCCCTTTGATTTGAATACCGGTATTTACGGCGATAAATTTCATGTAATTGTGAATAAATCTATAATGAAGAGCAAATTTACGATTAATTTAGCAAATATAAGAAGGCTTATTCAAGTGAAAATTTTCAATAAAAATATTTATTTCACTTAAAATCAAATTTATTAAAAAAAAATAATACCTTTGATGTTGCATAATTTTATGTGTTGTTAATTTTAAACCGGAAATTATTTACTTGTTGCCCACGTAATTAAGTAATAGAAATAATTATGAAAAGAAATATATACATCGTAGTATTTTTTCTTGTACTGACTAATGGTTTTTGTCAAAAAAAAATAAATATTCCTGAAACTGAAACAGGAAATTTCAAGTATGTCAATAAACAAAAAAAGATTTTAAAATTAGATGATTTAATTCAAAGTAAAAATGATTTAGACATACGCATATGGATGGGACGACAAGTAGTTGAATTAAACAAAAATAAGAATTCGATTAGTGGAACGCTTACATTATTTATATATCCGGCTATCAAATTTTCTGATAAATTGATTTATAAAAAATCAAAATTAGATTCACTTACATCAAACAAATTAATGGATAGTTTAAAAGTCAATCATATATTTTCATTACAAGGAGACAGTCCCACAGAACTTATTTTTCACGGTGATGGTATTATTTTTGAAATTTCCACACCCGATCAATACCGTATTTTCACCTATCATCCTTGGGGCGGTAGCAAAGTCGAAAATTTGATATATCAAATACAGGATTTGTTAGAAATTGATTCATTAGATGAAAGATTTATCCATAATTTACCGCCGGGAAAATATTTCACAGGTCTTGAACCGGCCATTCATATAGACAAATTTTGTGACCATAAAACAACAACCAGTAGTCTCTACCGGAAAATAAAAGAACTATTAGCTGACAAATTTTATTATGATGAAAATCAACCTGTTACAGAGTTTCCGTTACTGATTCTTGAAAATCATCCCGTAAAAATGTGTGATTTAAACCAATATGAAGCCGATCAAATCGATAAAATCAAAATTTTTCAAGATAATGAAGCTACCGGCATATTTGGAGATTTGGCAGAATATGGGGTTGTTTATATGATTTTAAAAAAATAATTATGTATCCTGAGATTCAAATACCTGCCTCAAAAAGTATTTCTAACCGCTTATTGATTTTACAATATTTATTTCCGGAAATTCAAATTAAAAATCTTTCTACAGCAGAAGACAGTCTCACTTTATACAAAGCCTTAAAATCAATTAATACTTCTCCCGGTGAAATTAATATAGGTCACGCCGGTACTGCCATGCGTTTTTTAACTGCTTTACTGAGTATACATGATGGAAAATCATTTATTTTGGACGGTTCCAAACGAATGCGCCAACGTCCCATCGGCCTATTGGTTGATGCTTTAAATCAACTGGGAGCCGATATCTCCTATGTATCAAAAAAAGGCTATCCTCCCCTGCAAATTACCGGTAAAACTTTGAAAAAAAATAAGATTAAAATACCGGCCAATGTCAGTAGTCAATATATCACGGCGATGATGTTGATTGCTCCCAAACTACCGGATGGTTTAATTATAGAACTAACCGGTAAACAAGTGTCTACGCCCTATATCGATATGACACTGCAAATATTGCAACAAGCAGGAATAAAAGTAATAAAACAAAATTCTGTAATAAAAATACAACCGACAAAGAATCTCGATCCACAAGTCTTCCACATAGAAGGAGATTGGAGTTCCGCTTCTTACTTTTACGGAGGATTATTATTTTCAAATCAACCGGAAATTGTTTTAAGTTCTTTTTTCAAGCCAAGTATTCAAGGAGATTCGCGTGTAGTAGAATATTTTAAAAAACTGGGAATAAAAACTGTTTATATGCCTGAAAAACAGCGAATTTTACTTCAAAAAATTCCTAATTTCAAACTTCCCGATTTTATCGAATTTGATTTGTTACATACACCTGATTTGGCACAAACACTGGCAATAACATGTTTGGCGCTGAAAATTCGATGTAAATTAACCGGCTTGGAAACCTTAAAAATAAAAGAAACCGATAGATTGTCTGCCTTGCAAACCGAAATGCAAAAATTAGGAGCCGATGTAGAGATTTCTAATGATTCTTTAGAAATTACTCATCCGGAAATTAAAACCGTAAAAACCATTACAATCAACACTTACAACGACCACCGAATGGCGATGAGTTTTGCTATCCTGCAAAAAAAATATCCGGTAATTTCAATAGCTGATAAAGATGTCGTTATAAAATCTTTTCCGGGCTTTTGGCAAGCTTTCAAACAAATTTAAATATCCAAATTAAACTTTTCTTTCAACACGGACAAAGCAGGATATTTACGCTCTAGTTTTTTGAATTTATCCCGTTTGGTATACACCAATTCTTCTTTGAGTTGTTCTTGCACACCAATGACAAAATCTATTTCATAATTGTTTAATTTCCGACGTAAATAACTCAAGGTTTTTTCTTTGCTGCGTTCTAATTCTTGTTTAAGGGCATAACTGGGTAAAGTCAAATGAATTTTGACCCCTTTTACTCTTGGTTTTTTATCGATACTCAATATGGATAACAAGTTTTGCTCTTGATTTTTTCGTAATAATTCCAAATATTTGTACCATTCTGATTCAAAAGCCGCTTGTGTAAAATCATCGGTAGGCAAATGTTTTTGGCGTTCCTTTTGTTGCTGAAGAAGAATTTCTTCCTTTTTTTGCTTGAGTTTTTTTAAGGATAAACCGATTCCTCCTTGTGAGGTTGCATCCGGTTGAACTTGAACTTTGGGTTGTAGCGGTTTGCTTTCTTCTACTTTTGTTGGTGAAGAAGGCTTGGGTTTATACTCTTCCATTACTTTAACGGAATTTCTAAACATTGATGCCGGCAAAATCTCTACTGTTTTTTTTTTGGCTTCATCTGTCGACAGTGAAGCTAATTTCATCAAGTTAAGTTCTACCAACAATTGCGGACTTTTACTGAGTTTATAATTGATATCTGTTTCGGTTGTCAATTCCAGAGCCTTCATCAAATAAGGCATCGATATAGATTTAGCCTGTGTTTTATAGCGTTCCTTGATATTGTCACTAACTTCCAATAAATTTAAAGTTTGGGGATCTTTTGCCACCAACAAATCGCGCAAATGTGCTGACAAACCGGCTATCATTTGGTGTGCATCAAAACCTTTCTGTAAAAGTTCATTAAAATAATTCAAAATACCCGGCACATTATTGGACAACATCAAATCAACTATTGTAAAATAAGCATCATAATCCAAAATACTCATACTTTCGGACACGATTTGACGAGTAATTTTGCCATCGGCGTAACTGACAACTTTATCAAACATGGACAAGGCGTCACGCAGGGCTCCGTCTGCTTTTTGAGCAATGAGAAATAAAGCATCTTCTTCGGCTTCAAGACCTTCTTTTTCCACAATTTTTTTTAAATGTTCCTTGATATCAAAAGCACTGATACGCTTGAAATCATAAATTTGACACCGAGACAAAATCGTAGGAATAATCTTATGTTTTTCAGTAGTAGCCAAGATAAATACCGCATGCGCAGGGGGTTCTTCCAAAGTTTTTAAAAAAGCATTAAAAGCTTGAGTGGAAAGCATATGCACCTCATCGATAATATATACTTTGTATTTTCCTACTTGCGGAGGAATACGTACTTGGTCGATGAGATTTCTAATATCGTCCACCGAATTGTTTGAAGCGGCATCCAGCTCAAAAATATTAAAGGCAAAATCTTCGTCTTCCGATAAGCCTTCGGCTTTATTAATTTCCTTGGCTAGAATACGGGCACAAGTCGTCTTACCTACACCACGCGGGCCGGTAAACAACAAAGCTTGAGCCAAATGATCTTTGGCTATAGCATTCTTTAAGGTATTGGTAACAGCTTGTTGTCCAACGACTTCTTCAAATTTTTGCGGTCTGTATTTTAAGGCGGATACGATATAATTCATGGTGTTGACTTAATAAAACAAAGATATAATATTTTTTCTTTTTCCGGCATGGAAGTTATTAACAATGTGAATACGGGCATGCCGGCGGTATGATGCTCTAAGCTTATCGAAGTTTAAAACTTCAATTACTATTGTTGTTAATTAATGATGTAAAATTGCAAACTTCACATAGCAAATAAGTGGATTATTCTTCTAACATATCATTTTCCGGCGAATCCCAATTTTCAGGGATTTGTTTCTTGGTTTTGGCACCAAGTTTTTTTAGTTTTTCCACTTTTCCTATTAAATTACCTCCTCCTGAATATAATTTTTTTCGGGCTGAAGTTAAGCTGTCATGAGCTCCTTTCAACCGTTTTTCTAATTGCTCCAAATCGGTTATAAATCCGGCAAATTTATCGTATAAAGCACCTGCTTCCTTGGCGATTAACAAAGCATTTTGTTGTTGTTTTTCATTACGCCACATATTTTCAATAATTTTAAGTGTAGCCAAAAGAGTAGACGGAGTAACCATAATAATGTTCCGTTCAAAAGCATAATCATATAAACCGGGTTCTTCTTTTAAAGCAAGTGAAAAAGCCGGCTCAACAGGTATAAACATCAAAATAAATTCCGGTGATTTTCCTTCAAAAAGACGATCATACGATTTTTTATCCAAAATATTTATATGAGCCTTTACAGAGGTTAAATGTTGTTTGAGGTATAAATTTTGATCGGTTTCATTATCGGAATTGATATATCGTTCGTATGCCGTTAACGACACTTTGGCATCGATAATCATTATCTTTTGATCGGGCAGATATATCACCACATCGGGTTGTACACGTTTACGCATCGAACTGTCTACCGCCTCAAAACTCTGTTGTATTTGGTATTCTCTGCCCTTTTCCAAGCCGGATTTTTCAAGTAAACGCATGAGAATTGTTTCGCCCCAAATTCCTTGGGTTTTTGAATCTCCTTTCAATGCCCTTGTCAGATTATTGGCTTCTTCACTTAACCGCTGATTTAATTGTTGCAAGTTTTTCAATTGCTGTTGCAATTCTTTGTGTCTGCCAAAACTTTCTTTTTCATTTTCTTCCACTTTTTCTTTAAAAGCCTTCATCGCTTCTTGAAAAGGGGTTAAAATCCGGGAAATATTTTCTGTATTTACTTCAGTAAATTTTTGCGATTTTTCTTCAAATATTTTTTGGGCTTTCAGTTCAAATTCTTTTTGTAAATGATCTGATTTTTCTTTAAAAACCGATTGAGCTTCCTCCCATTTAATCTGCCAATTGTCCAATTCTTGTTTTTGCCGGGCCAATTTTTGTTCTTTATCCTTTAATTGCATCAAAAATTCTTTTTCCAAACGATGTTTTTCCGTTTGAAAATTTATCATTTGCTCTGACATTTGATTTTTCAAAGTCGATATCTCTTGAGATAATTCTTGTTTTTTTCGAGAAAAAACCAAGCTTGAAAAAAGATAGAATATTATAGCTCCTACTATAAAAGCAATAGCAACCGAAATAATTAATTCTTTATCCATATATTTACATCAAATTTTATAATACTAGTTAGTTATTCTGTTACAGCACCACTCATATATCCTACTACTGATGTGTTGTCACCGGTAATATCTCCGCTGGTACGATAATCCAGCAAAAGAGTTTTCAGGTATAAATCGCCGGCGGTTTTTACAATGGCTTCTAAACCGGTCAAGCCACATGCTTCACATTTATCGCGTAACAATTCCAAATTTTGGTATTCAAACCCTACCAAACAATTGTTGTCTATATCTTGTGCCGTTTCTTGGTTGTGAAAATGACTCAAGTCGGTAGAAACCACCAATATATTGTCTTTATCTCTTAAAATATATTCAAATAAGGACGACAATTCCAAATAATCGGTTAAACCTCCGTATATCAATTCGATGACTTTTACTTCGGGATTGTAATAATGGATAAACGGAAATTGGGTTTCGGTACTATGTTCCAAATAATGCGCATCTTCTTCAAAAGTCAGCTGAAAATATTCATTGAGTTGTTTTAAATAAGCACTATCGCCTTGCAACAAACCGAAAGGAGTTTCATAGGCATCGAAATAACCGGCACTGATTCCCCGGATATAAACATGATGTGAAGGCCCTACTACAATCACACGCTTAGGGCGGGCATTAGGTAACAATCGGTGGGCATAATTTGCCGTAAATCCGCTGTATACATAGCCGGCATGAGGCGACACAATGCCACGAGGTACGATATCTTTATGTACATCTTTCATTTTTTGAAGTAAATCATTCCAATGTTGTATCATTAGTTTAATTTCATGAGCTTGCGCGGGATAAAAACGTCCGCTGTTTCCTGCTTTTCTGATTAATTCCATATTCCGGGTATTAAAGTTTGACAATAATTACATTTTCCATCAGTTAAACGATATGCTGTCAAGCGATAGCCTTGACGTTCAATAACTGCTTGCCCGCACGAAGGGCAATAAGTGGTCGTTTTACCATATAAAACATTACCGGTATAAACAAATTTTAAGCCGGCTTTACGTGCTATTTCAAAAGCTTTTTCCAAAGTTTGAATGGGGGTTGATGAACGATCGGTCATTTTATAGTCGGGATGAAAAGCACTGAGATGCCATGGGGTTTCTGTTCCCAATTCACGAGCTATAAAACCGGCAATAGCTTTGAGTTGGGCATCATCATCATTGATACCGGGAATAATCAAAGTTGTTACTTCCACCCACAAACCGGTTTTTTTCATCAATTTCAAGGTCTCTCGCACTGAAAAAGGAGCTTTGAGTGCACGACGGTAATATTTTTCGTCGTAAGCTTTGAAATCTACATTGGCGGCATCTATAATCCCTTTCATATCACGCACTACTTCTTCACTTTCGATTCCGTTGGTCACAAATACGTTTTTGATACCGTGTTGCCGAGCTATTAAAGCCGTATCACGGGCATAGGGATAAAAAATTGTAGGTTCATTATAAGTATATGCAATAGTTTTAGAACCGTGTTTTGAAGCTAAATTTACCAAATCTTCGGGCATAAAATGGTAGCTTTTATCTACTATTGAAGTTTGCGAAATCTGCCAGTTCTGACAAAAAGAACACTGCATATTACAGCCTACCGTTCCTATAGACAGCGCTGTAGTTCCCGGCAAAAAATGATAAAGCGGTTTTTTCTCAATAGGGTCAACATGTAAAGCTACCGGATGACCGTACACCAAATTAACCAAACGCCCTCCTTCATTTTTATTCACTCCACATACACCTGTTTGTCCTTCATGCAATTCACAATAGTGTCTGCATAACAAACATTTAATTTTGTCACCTTTTTTTTGATAAAATTTATCGAGTACGATATGTTTTTCCTTGTTTTGCAATTTATTATTTATTAGTAGTTAGTTTTGTTCCGTAGCGGTAGCTGACAACAAGCATCCGACAGGCAAATTTCTCGTTGTTCCGTACCTGTGAAAATTCCCTTGAAATGACCTCTTGCCGCTATTCTTCTTCAAATTCTTCTACTTCGTAACGTTCTATTTCCGGATGATAGTTTAAGCAGTCGGCCGGCAAACCGGCTTTTTGACAGAGATGAGCAAAAAACAAATCAAAATCCGGTAATTGTTTCCAAACCTGAGGTAAAAAAGTAGCTCTTCGTCCCGCCAATTGTAATATCACACCATGTTTGCCGGGAATAATTTTATTTTGCAAATCATCCGCATCGATATAGTTTACTTTTTCAGGAATACTCAACAAGGAAATTTCAATACGTATATTATTGAATTCTTCCGGAGCCAAAGGTTCAAAACGAGGATCGCTAAAAGCAGCAGCTTGTGCATTGTGAATCACATCATCAATTAAAGGATGAACCGGCAAAAGCGAGCCTATACATCCGCGTAAACTTTTTCTGCCCGTTGAGCCGTCTTCTTTATTCAAAGTAACAAAAACAGCTTGTTTACGGGCCAATTCCGGATACTTCTGTAAATAAAACGATTTATCGATGAGTTTGTTACCGGTTAGTTTTTCCAGAATAGCTTTACGGGCAATTTCCAATAAAACTTTTTTTAATTCTTGTGTGGTTTTCATATTTCAGATAAAATTATCTAAATATATGAAAAAATAATGGATTTTGCAAATTTATTACAGAATCTATTTATGGCAAGTTCCCCCAACATGTCATTTCATTTGTTATATAAGAAACAGACTATGCTTTATTGTTATTAATTTATTTTTCTTCTCCTTGTTTATCATCGGCTTTTTCCTCTAATAATTTACCGGCTTTTTCACGGGCATTTTTCATCAACAAATCTGCTTGACTGTTTGCTTTGGTTTCCAGTTGAGTGGCTTTTTTATCGGCTTCTTTTTTCAACTTTTTGGCCATGGCTTCGGCAGCCAACTTCTTAAAAGGATCGTTACCTGCTTTTTTAATGAGTTCATCGGCTTGTTTTTGGGCTTCTGCTCTTAATTTATCTGCTGCTTTTTGGGCTTCCGCTTTTATTTTATCTGCTTGTAATTGCGCTTCTGCTATAAGTTTATCAGCTTTTTGTTTGGCCTCTTCACGTGCTTTATCTTTCACCTCTTCAACTACTTCTTCTACTTTTTGTTCTACGGCTTGCGTTATAACTTCTTGAGCTGAATTTCCTTCGGTTCCGGCTATCACAGGAATAATTTTCGGATTCATCATATCACCGGTAATTTTAAATTTCATCTTGATAATTTCCCCTAAACCGGCTTTTAAACCCAATTTATCCAATTTTCCTACCAATCCTTCAATGATTTCATTGGCTTTACCGCCCAACATATCACGGGGAATATCCATATCCAACACAAAATTAATTTTTTGATCCAGACTGACATTTCCTTGCAAACCCGATTGAATTTTATTGATTTTAAAATCAAAAGGTTTGATAAATAATTTTCCTTTTTGTATCTCAAATTGCGCTTTTACATCATCTACTCGCGCATTTTTTAACTCATTTATTTTTAGCAAATTACCAATTTTAGCCAAAATATCCACTCCGCCTACATTCAAATTGCCTGTTTTAAATAAACCGGAAGCATCCATGGTTTCCAATTTAGGATTCATCCGGTCGTCCAATTGTACTTTAAAATTCATATCGGTAAACATTTTACCATCTATTTTTTTCAAAACCGGCGTATAAGTTTTAAACATGGTCAAATGGGTTGCAGATTGAGGAATCGAAACTTTTTTCATCGATAAATTCATTTCAGATTGAGGTGTTTCGCCAGATGTATCATAAAGACCTTTTAAAAACATATCACCTCCCAAAGTTTTCAACAAAACGGTTTCCATCCCTGCTTTTTCATCCTTGACTACAATCGTACCGGTGACATGATCAAAATCCATTTCCTTATATTTCATTTTATCGGCATCGGCAGTAAAATTAACATCTACATTTTTAGGCACTTTTATGATTCCGGTAGTATCTGCAACAGTGCTTTCGGAAGAAACCTGTTCATCTTGCATAAATTCATTCATATTTAAATAATTTGAATGCAATTTAAAACGGGCTTTCAAGATTTTATCTTTATGCATGAAATAAGCGATATAATTTTCCAGTTTTCCCGTGATATGAAAATCGCTTTCTCCCACTTGGGCATCCAATTGTTGCAAATCCAAAGCTTGAGGTCGTATATTCATTTTAGCTTCATCTACTGCAATAGGATATTTCAACGAATCCGAAGCATATTGCATCTGTTTCAAATTGAAATAACCTGAGGCATCAAATTTATCAAACTCTTGTTTTTCAATAGCAGAAGTTTGTCCCTTGAGTTTAAAATCAGCATCGAGCAAGCCCGATAATTTTTTTATTTCGGGTAAATAAACCGCTTGTTTTACTTTGGTCAAATCCATCTTACTTTTGAATTGGGTATCGATACAAGGATCTGACATCGGATTACGTATTAAAAGACGTCCGTCAGCAGTATTACCGGCTATGGCAAAATGGATTTTAGGCAAATTGATTTGGGTTTTATCCAAATTACTTCCCCCCGGAAAATCTACCCGGGTGACCAAATCGATGTCTTCAACAGACTGAGGCAAATCGGGATATTGAATCCTTCCTTTATGCACCGTTAAATCAAGGCCGTATGCCGGATAATTATTTTCGTTATAAGTACCTTTGACAAAACCTTTTAAAATAGCTTTCCCCTCAGCAGATACTCCTTTTAAATCGGGCATATATGCCTTAGGCACCAAAGACAGAAGTTTTTTCAAAGAATTCTGTTGGGTGGCATAGTCTATATCTATGTCGATATCTTCCTCTTTTAATTCAAACATCAAATTTGAGGATATATCTAAATCATTTAGTTTTAACAACATATCTTTTATCGTATATTTTGAAAAATCATTTTCAATTAATACAACGGCATCGGCATCCGCCTTGGCCCGATTGATATAATGCACCTGATCGTAATAAACATCCAATGTATCCATTGAAGTTTGCGTAGTCAACTTATAATCCGAAGCAGAAAAAACTCCAGAACCTTTATGCCGGATGTTTTTCATCTTCATTTTCAAATTCAGAGAAGCATCCTCATAAAGCAGGTTGGAATGATTGATCTGATAGGCTTCTATTTTTACTTCAACATTTTCTTTATGCTTGTTCGCCGGTTGTGCAATAGTGTCCGGCTTGGCTATATCGTAATTAGCCTTACCGTTTTTCAACACCAAAATATGTAAATCTGCACCATCTATTCCTACTTTTTTTATTTCTAAATCCTTGTCTACAAATAATTTTTTTACATCCAAACTGGCGGTTAACTCATCGATATGAGCCAGACGAATATTTTCAAATTCTTGTACTCCATCTACCGTAATATTATTTATTTTAACATGTAAATTCGGAAAATCCGAAAGCAAAGAAAGAGAAACATTATCGTAACCTATTTTGGCATTTACACTGTCATTAATTTCCTCTTTGATGAATTTTTCAATGTCATCTTTAAAAAAATAAGGAATAGCTACAACTGTAACAATTAAGACAAATAAGAGACTAAATAGTATTTTTATAATTTTTTTCATTTTCATTTTAATATATAAAGCAAAATTAAGCAATTTTTTTGATTATTTATCAAAGGAAATTTGTTATTTAGAATGTTTCTAAATATTATATTTATATGGGTAAATGTCATTTTTTCTCTATCTTTGGCACATTAAAAAAATATCGTATAAAAAATTAATATAATCTTAACTCTTATGAAAAAAAGAAAGATGTTTTTGAAGCTTAATCCGTTGGTTAAATACGGATTAATGTTGCTGGTGATTTTTGCCTTTTCAAAGACGGCAAATGCTGTAAACATCAGCTCCACCCATGCGAGTCAAGTTTACTTGACGGCAAGCACACAAATTCTTACGGGAACAGCCGGTTCCCAAGCTGCTCAACAAGCGGCAAAAGCAGAGAAATCTGCTCAAACTCATTCTGATGTAACCGGTAATTACGACAAAATTGACGATGAATTCAAAGGAATTGGTCCCGGCAATAACACCATTCCGTTCATTATTGCCTTAGTTGTATTTTTATTGGCTACCATCATGGGTAGAAGAAAAAAATGCAAAGCCAAAATTGCAATGATTGTTGTAGCATTACTAGCAGTGGGCTATATGAGTAAAATTGCCTATGTCGAAGCCAGAGCCCTTGGACGTCAACAAGGATATGCCCCGGTACAACCAATTTGGTTTTCACACAAGGTTCATGCAACACAAAACGGCATTGACTGTGAATATTGTCATGTAGATGCCCGTACGAGTCGGCATGCCGGTATCCCTAGTTTGAATGTCTGTATGAATTGTCATACTCAAGTAAAAGAAGGCAGTGTTTCCGGCAAAAAAGAAATTGCTAAAATATACGAGCATTTAGGCTATAATCCGCAAACCATGCAATACGACAAACCCGCTAAACCAATTGAATGGGTAAAGGTACACAACCTTCCCGATCATGTTTACTTTAATCATGCGCAACATGTTCAAGCCGGTAAAGTGGAATGTCAAGAATGTCACGGACCGGTTGAACAAATGAACCGTGTAGTTGAATATAAAGAGTTAGCCATGGGTGATTTTTGTTTAGATTGTCACCGTAAGCGAGGAATCGATACTTCTAATCCTTATTACAAGCACTACAAGTTTAAGGAGTTGAAAGAAAAACAAGGAATTGATAAAATAACAGTTGACAAAATCGGTGGTGCCGATTGTTCATCTTGTCATTATTAATATATTAAGGTATAAAACAGATATATGATGAAAAAATATTGGAGAAGTTTAGAAGAATTAGAAAGCGTCAAAAAAAATGAAACCATTGAACCTTCCATTGAGTTTCCTACTGACGGACTTTCCCAAGACGAAATAAAAAACAAATATGTTTCGAATCGTAGAGATTTTCTTAAATTGTTAGGATTCTCTACCGCTTATGCAGTAGCAGCAACCAGTTGTCAACAACCGGTTCGCAAGGCTATTCCGTTTTTACAACGTCCCGATGAAATTACACCGGGAATTGCTAACCACTACGCCACCACTCTTGTAACACCTGATGATTATGCCAGTGTTGTAGTAAAAGTTAGAGACGGAAGACCTATCAAAATTGAAGGAAATAAATTATCTAAAATAACCCAAGGCGGTACCAATGCCAGAATGCAAGCAGCTATATTGGATTTATACGATACAGCTCGTTTACAACATCCCGTAAAAAAAGGCAAAAAAACCACTTGGAACAAAGCAGATGCCGAAATTACCCAACAATTAACGGACATAGCAGCCAAAGGACAAAAAATCGTCATTATGGCTAACAGTATTTTGAGTCCTTCTACCAAAAAAATATTAGAAGAATTCAAAGCCAAATATCCCACTACTGAAGTAGTATACATGGATGCCGTATCTTATTCGGCCATGATGGATGCCAATGAAGACACTTTTGGCAAAGCTGGTATTCCTTATTACCGTTTTGACAAAGCTAAAGTTATTGCAGGTTTTAATGCCGATTTCTTGGGAACTTGGTTGTCCCCTGTACAATTTACCGCCGATTATGCCAAAACCCGCGATTTGACTAATGGCAATACGGAAATGTCCCGTCATTATCAATATGAAAGTTTGATGACGCTCACCGGTAGTAATGCCGATTACCGTCAATACATCAAACCCGCCCAAGAGAAAAAAATGCTGATCAAATTATATAATGAATTAGCAGCTAAATTAGGCGGAACCAAAATTAAAGAACTCAAATGCGGACATAAATTTGACAAACTGGTCAATGACTTGGTGGCCAACAAAGGAAAATCTCTGGTAGTATCCGGTACCAATGATAAAAGCATTCAAGTATTGGTCAACGCCATCAACAATTTGTTAGGCAACTACGGCAATACTATTGATTTTACCCGCGAAACTTTACTTAAACAAGGACGAGATTCTCAACTGCATCAAGCTTTTGGCGCCATGAAAGACGGCAAAGCAGGTGCGGTTATTTTTTATCACGCCAATCCCGTTTATAATTGCCCCAAAGGAGACAAAAAAGCGGCGCTTATCAAAAAAATTCCTTTGAGCATCGCTCTTACGGATAAAATAGACGAAACCGCTCAAAACGTTCAATACGTATTACCCGATAATAACTTTTTAGAGTCATGGTCGGATGCCGAACCTGTAACAGGCATGTTCAGTTTGGGACAACCCACCATCAACAAACTATGGGATACCCGTCAAGCACAAGAAAGCTTTATGAAATGGGCAGGTATTGATGGTTCATACTACGACTATATGAAAAAATATTGGGTAGAAAATATTTTTGCAAAATCCGGACAAGAAATAACGGAAAACGCAAATGAAAAAGATTCCGGTAAAGAAGCTAACCAAGAAGCTAAAAACCAAGACCTGCTTGACTTTACTTCCGGTTGGAACAAAGCGCTTCAAGATGGTGTTTACGAAATAGAAGTCACCGGTGAGGCACCACAATTCAACGCCGGTTACTTGGCAGAAAATGAAGCAAAAATCACTGAATTCCACAAACCCAAAGGTTTACAATTAGTGGTTTATGAAAAAATAGGAATCGGTAGCGGATTGATGGCTAACAACCCTTGGCTACAAGAACTTCCCGACCCGATTACCAAAGCCACATGGGACAACTATGTAACAGTAGCCCCTAAAACCGCAGAGGAAAAAGGCTGGAACCATGAAGATGTGGTCAAAGTAAAAGCCGGAGATGCAGAAGTAGAGCTTCCTGTACTTATTCAACCCGGGCAAGATTTAACCACCATCGGTATTGCCTTAGGATACGGACGTACAGCTGCCGGTCCTGTAGCCGATCAAGTAGGAGGAGCTAATGCAGCAATGTTTATTTCGGCCAAAGACGGTAATCGTATTTTCAGCGGAATTCCCGTTGAAGTAAGCAAAACCGGAAAAACATATGAATTGGCTCAAACCCAAACCCATGACACCATGGAAGGTCGTGCCGAAGATATCGCCCGCGAAACCACACTGGCTGCTTGGCAAAAAGACAAACATTCGGGTAACCACAAACATGTATTCTTTAAAGAAAAATTAGAAGATGTCAATCTATATAAACACGGTTATAACCCTGAAGATTATCCCGGACATCACTGGGGATTAGCTATTGATTATAATAAATGTACCGGTTGTAGTGCTTGTATCATTGCCTGTCAAGTAGAAAACAATATTGCTATTGTAGGTAAAGAACAAGTAAAACGTCGCAGAAATATGCACTGGTTGCGCATCGACAGATACTATTCTACCGTAGAAGACAAATTATACTCCGATGTTAAAAACAATCCGGAAGTATTCCACCAACCTGTTATGTGTCAGCACTGTGACCATGCACCCTGTGAAAATGTTTGTCCGGTAGCAGCCACACCGCATACCAATGAAGGTTTAAATGCTATGGCCTACAATCGTTGTATAGGTACGCGTTATTGTATGAATAACTGTCCTTATAAAGTACGACGTTTTAACTGGTTTAACTTTGTTGAAGGAGGTGACTATAATTATTTGTTCAACGACGAAGTTAAACGTATGGTATTAAACCCCGATGTCGTAGTTCGTCAACGAGGTGTAGTTGAAAAGTGTACCCTTTGTGTTCAAAGAATACAAGAAGGAAAATTAAAAGCCAAAACAGAAGGACGCGAATTGCGTGACGGTGAAATTGAAGTGGCTTGTGAACAAGCTTGTCCTTCCGGAGCAATAGTATTTGGTGATACTAATATGGCAGATGCCCGTATCATTAAATTATTCCAAGATGAACGTTCTTACGGATTATTAGAAGAACTGAAAACATTACCTAGTGTAGTGTATATGACCAAAGTGAGAAATAAAGACGAAGAACACAAAACCGAAGCTTAATTAAACTAAAAAAATTCAATTATGTATAAAAAAGAAGTCAGAGGCGAATTAATTTTAGGTAATAAGACTTATGCAGATATTACCAATGATATATTAAGATCGCAAGAAGAAAAAGCTCCATTGTGGTGGTGGATTGGATTTGCCGTATTCTTTGTTTTAATGGCAATTGGACTCGGCTGGGCGGTACCTACCACTATTGCCAAAGGTATTGGTATGTGGGGTAACAATAACCAAGTCCCCTGGGGATGGGCTATCATCAACTTTGTTTGGTGGATTGGTATCGGACACGCCGGTACAGCCTTTTCTATTTTCTTATTGGTTTTCCGTCAAAAATGGAGAACTTCCATCAACCGGGCGGCAGAAGCCATGACAGTATTTGCCGTATTGGCAGCCGGATTATTCCCTGCCATTCACGTGGGACGTCCTTGGGATGAAATCTTTATCTTCCCTTATGGACCTAATTCACGTGGACTGTGGGTAAACTTTAACTCTCCTCTATTGTGGGACGTTTTTGCTATCTTAACCTACTTAACTACGTCGGCTATATTCTGGTATATCGGTATGTTACCCGATTTTGCTACCATTAGAGACCGTTCTACGGGCTTAAAACGAAAAATTTATAATGCCATGAGTTTCGGTTGGGTAGGAAAAATGTCATCTTGGCGTAAATTTGAAGATGCCTTAGGTATTTTGGGAGGATTGGCTATGCCCTTGGTAATTGCCGTTCACTCCATCGTATCTACTGACTTTGCCGCAGGTGTATTACCCGGTTGGCACGAAACTATCTTCCCTCCTTTCTTTGTGGTAGGAGCAATTTTCTCAGGATTTAGTATGGTGGTTACCTTGATGACCTTGATTCGAGTAGCATTTAAATTGGAAGATTATGTAACCGACGATCACTTCGACGCTATTGCCCGTATCATTACCTTTGTGAGTTTGATTATGGGTTCTGCTTATCTAATCGAAGTATTTATCGCTTGGTATTCAGCCAACCAATTTGAAGATTACGTATTTGTTGAAAATTACTTTAAAACAACCGGACATTATTCCGTACCTTATTGGTTGATGATTGTTTTTAATGCATTTTTACCACAACTTTTCTGGTTCAAAAAAATCAGACGTAATCTTACCGCTATTTTCCTAATCACCATTGGTGTAAATATAGGTATGTGGTTAGAACGTTACAATATTGTTGTTCCACCGGCTGCAGAAGACTTTTTGCCTGCCAACTGGTTTGAATATTCATCAACTATTATTGATAAATGGGTTTATTTGGGAACCATCGGTTTATTCGGAGTAGGTGTATTGTTATTCATCCGCTTTATCCCGATGATGGCTATGAACGAATTAAAACAACAAGCCAAACGTCATACCGAATTAAAACCCAGTGAAGAAGAATATCAAGAAATTAAAAAACTTATCGAATCATGAGCAAATTAGTAGCCGTTTATAACGATGATAAAAAATTAATGGAAGCAGCCGATCAACTAGCGGCCATAAATGCTCCCGTTGAAGAAGTAATTACACCATTTGTAATTGAAGAATTATTAGAAAAATTTCATGTAAAATCAAATATTCCTCTATTAGCATTCTTCTATGGAGTATTTGGTATAACAAGTGTATTTGCCGCATTATATTATACATTTGTAGTTGACTATCCACTCAATATCGGCGGAAAACCCAATTTGAGTTTAACTTTTCCGGTTTTGTTGTTTATCGGTACGGTTTTAACTACCGTTTTAACAACAGTAGCTACTTTCTTTTATCAAGACAGACTATATCCCGGTAAGCAACCTGAATTTGAATATCCGGGCATCAATGATGACAAAATGGTTATTTTAATTGATAAAAGTAAACTTTCAAGCGATATGGAAGCTAAGCTTCGTGATATTTTTACAAAAACCGGAGCCGAAAAGATAGACGAAGTATAAATGATTTAAAATTGAAAGAAATGAAAAAAATTATAATATTATTATTCGTATTAACCGGATTGACTTCGTGTAATCACGAACAAGAAAAAACTGCTTGGGATTATATGGGTGACTTTGACATGTATTATTCCAAAGCTTATGAATCATATAGCCCCAATAAATATTTTAAAGACGGTAAAACACTTCAAAAACCGGTAGCGGGAACTATTTCCCGTGAATTTATGCCCTATCCTTTTAAAGATAAATTCGGGGATAAAACCAAAGCCGGTGAAATGTTAAAGAATCCTTTTCAACCCACCAAAGAAAATTTGGAAAGAGGTAAAATGAAGTACGATATCTATTGTGCCATTTGCCATGGTGAAAAAGGAAAAGGAGACGGTAAATTGACTAAATTGGTCAAAAACGGTAAAAAATTGTATCCAGTACCACCGGCTGACTTAACTGCTGGTTTTATTCACGCCAAACCCGACGGTGAAATTTATCATGTAATCACTATGGGATCGGCCATTATGGGTGCACATGCTTCGCAAATTAAATCTGATGACAGATGGAAAATTGTTCTTTATATCAAGAATAATTTAAAGTAAAATAACTTAAAACTATGACAATGAAAAAAAGATTTGTATTTTCAAAAAAATTAAAAACTATCAGCTTTGTTTTAATGGCGATTGGTTTAATTAGTGGCATTTTGGCATATACAGCTGATACCCATAGATTCTGGGCAAATATTTTGTTCAGTAATTACTACTTTTTAATCTTAGCATTAGGCGCAGCTTTTTGGTTGGCTCTTCAATATATTGCCGAAGCAGGTTGGTCGGCTGCCTTTAAACGGGTACCCGAATCTATTAGTTGCTATGTAATGCCTGCCTTCATATTTATGGCATTATTGGTACTTGTAGGCCTTAAATATGTATACCCTTGGGCCAACCCCGAAGGACATATCGAAGATTTCAATAAATTTGAAGAATTCGGTGAAGTGTTACACAAAAAATCACCCTACCTCAATGCCGGATTCTTTATTACCCGTACCTTTATCTATTTCCTCGTATGGTTACTAACCATCAAAATCTTGGAAAAATTCTCTAAAAAAGAAGATGAAGATAAAGCAAATGCTTTGAAATGGTTTGAAAAAAGCCGCTTCTTCTCCAAAGTGCATATTTTTGCCTTTGCTTTGACTTTTATCTTTGCCGGTTTTGACTATTTGATGTCATTAGAACCTTTTTGGTACAGTACTTTATTTAGTATCAAAGAACTGATTTCGGGATTTTTCCATGCATCTGCTCTCATTATATTGATTGTATATTATTTGCATAAACAAGGATATTATCCGTTTATGAATTCATCCCATTGGCATGATTTCTCCAAATACTTATTTATGGGATCTATCCTGTTTGCTTATGCTTGGTACTTCCAATATATGCTGATTTGGTACGGAAATATCCCCGAAGAAGGCGAATATTACTTCTTGAGACGATTCCATTTCTCTCAAACTTTATTTACTTTGAACATTATTATCAATTTCTTCTTGCCTTTCATTATATTATTACCGAATAAATTGGCTAAAAATCCGAAAGTATTATTGATTATGTCATTGGTTATTTTAGCCGGATTATTCTTGGATGTATACTTGTCGGTATTCCCTCCTCTTACACATACTTTTAATGGAATGGGCGAACACATTCATCCTGTATTCGGATTATATGAAATAGGTATTTTCTTAGGATTTTTAGGTATTTTTATGTTTATCGTATTTAACAAAATGGCCAAACGTAAACACATCTTGCCTATCAATCACCCTTATATCGAAGAAAGTTTGATGCACCACAATGCACATTAATTAACCAAATATACTCAAAACAAAACTTGATCATTCATCTGTAATGGTCAAGTTTTTTTTTGGCATAATTATTTCTATTGTTATTTAGAGATTTTTTGTAACTTTGAGAGTCGTATTTCGACCAAAAATTAAAAAAATATTATGAAATCACTTTTAATATACATAATGGTATTATTCTCCGGTTTGCATATGTTTGCCCAAGAGCAAAAAGATGAAAATCGCTTTATAGCCACGCAAAAAGTTAATAAATTATTGGAAAAACGCTCAGATTGTGCTGTTAAAAACAAAACCAGTATTAAGTTTTATCACATTCAACTATACAATGGACAAAATATCGACAAAGCCCGTGCTGTCAAAAGCAAATTTTTAGAAAACTTTCCGGGCACTTATGCCATAGTAGAGTGGGAATCTCCGGAATTTAAAGTTTGGGTAGGAGAATATGAAAACAAATTATCGGCTGACCAAGCCCTGTTAAAAATTCGAAAAATTTATCCCAATGCTTTTATTGTGAACCCAAAGGATTAAAAGTCTTTGGAATAAGCGAAGTTGAAAACTTTAAATAGCTTTAATTGCCCCTTACAGACTTATACAATATATATAAAAACAGCATTGACAACA
>Ga0256835_1000713_pt1 | contig 22637 bp, 16 predicted proteins | sample PIR30metaG_FD_185972 | JGI IMG/M metagenome (GOLD analysis project Ga0256835, IMG submission 185972) | Hydrothermal vent microbial communities from East Pacific Rise, Pacific Ocean - PIR-30 | ecosystem: Environmental > Aquatic > Marine > Hydrothermal vents | place: Pacific Ocean: East Pacific...
CGTCGCGGTTGACAAAGGAGGTGGTGCCGGAAACGTGCCCGTTGGCTTCGATGCCGGTCATGTAGTGGGAATAGAATTTCTCGTGGTAGCTGGGCAGGATGAACGTCTTGATGGGCTTGCCCACGAGATGGTCCCGGGGATAGCCCAGGGTGTCGATGCCCGCCTGGTTGATGGTAAGCAGGCGTCCCTCCATGTCATGGGTGAAGATGATGTCGGTTATGCTGTTGAAGAGGTCCTGGTAGCACTGTTCTGACTCGCGCAAGGCGTCGTCGGCCATCTTGCGCTCGGTGATGTCCTGGATGTGGCTGATGCACAGCGGCTTGCCCTGGTGATCGTGGTCCAGCAGGGAGGAGCTCACCGAGGCCCAGAGCAGGCGTCCGTCGCGGTGGCGGTAGCGCTGCTCGAAACGCACCGAGGACAGCTTGCCGCTGAGCACCTTGTTCATGGCGTCCTGGCACATGGCCTGGTCGTCGGGATGGGTGATCTCGGCCATAGACATGTCCAGTAGCTCGTCGGAGGTGTATCCCACCATCCAACAGAAGTGGGCGTTGGCCTCCAGGAAACAACCCCGGCAGTCGGTCATGACCATGCCGATGGCCGAGTTCTCAAAGGAACGGCGGAACCTCTCGTCGCTGCGTTGCCGGGCCAGCTCGGCCCGCCGGCGATCGGCCGCCTCACGCTCCAGGTTTTGGTAGGCCTCGCCCAGGCGGTTCTTCTGCTCGTGCAGCCGCTGGATCATCACCTTTTCTTTGCTCAGCGCCTGGTCCAGTCCCCGTAGCAGCAGGGCCACCGAGATGGCGGCCAGGGAATTGAGGAAGATGAAGTTAACCCCCAGCACCGCCCACTTGGTGTTGCTCAGCAAGGTGGGGGGAATATAGGAAAAGTAGCCGTAAACCACCAGTACGCCGAAAACCGTGAGCGTCACCGCGTTGAGCATCAGGGCGGCTATGGTGGCGCGTACGCCCAACAGCACGCCGACGATTACGGCAAAGGCGAAGAGCCAGATCGGCCCCCCGCTCACCGGTCCCGCCTGGAACAGCACCGCGACCCCGATGAGATAAAACAAGGGGATGCTCATACAGGCGCGGACAGTGTAGGCAAGTTTTTTGCGGGTGAAAAAGAGCAGGAGACACCAGCCATAGGCGACGGAGTCTATGATCCCCAGGGTCCAGAGATGATGTTTGAAAACCAGGACCATCGAGGTGACGTATATGATCATACCCGCCAGCATGCCCACCGTGATCAGGGCCAGCAGGATTCTTTCGCGCCAGTAGGTAAGGCCGCCTTCTTTCACGACCTCTGGTGACGGTTCCAGGGTGGTCTTCAGCCAACCGAGGAGGCGACTTTTTTCGCGTCGTGATATCGTAGGTTGGTCCATTAATTATCCCGGTCGGTATATATTATAGTTGGCCACAATATTATGGTTGAAGTAGTTATTGTTTGCAATATTAACAGAAAACCACCATCAACCAAACGGTCAATGGTGGTTAGGCCAAAAAGGTCTTAAATTTTTTCGGCGCTAGAAGTCGTCGAAGTTGCCGTTGAACCCATCGATGTCTTCTTGAGGGGACACTTGGGGACGTGCTGCCGGCTGGTGCTTGCTGGGACCCGGCAAAGCCTCGGCGGTGGGATGCTCCGACGGCTGCTCGAAAGACGGCGTCTTTTTGGTTAACCCCCTGGTCTTGCGGCTGACGCCGGATATGGCCACCAACTCGGCCACCACTTCCTTGATCAATTCGGCCTGGGAGCGCATCTGCTCAGCCTCGGTAGCGGTTTCTTCGGCGTTGGCCGCGTTGGATTGCACCATTGTATCCATCTCGGAGACCGCCCGGTTGATCTGGTCGATGCCCTGGGACTGTTCGGAGCTGGAGGTGGCGATATCGCTGACCAACTGGCCCACCTTGCCGGAAGATTCGGCCACCGCCGCGAAATCGGTATTGGTCCGCCGCACGATCTCAGAACCCTTGCTCACCTGCTGCAACGTGTTTTTAATGAGTGCCTGGGTGCTCTTGGCCGCCTCGGCCGCCCGCATGGCCAGGGAGCGGACCTCGTCGGCTACTACTGCGAAGCCGGCGCCGTGTTCGCCGGCCCGGGCGGCCTCCACCGCGGCGTTTAGGGCCAGCAGGTTGGTCTGGAAGGCGATTTCGTCGATGGTCTTGATGATCTTGCCCACCTCGTCGCTGGCGTCGCTTATGGCGGTCATGGACTGGTTCATCTGCTGCATGGAGTTTTCGGCGTTGGTCACCACTTTTTGGGTGTCGGTCATCAGGCTGTCGGCCTGGCGGGCGTTATCGGCGTTGTTGTGGGTCATGCTGGCCAGCTCTTCCAGGGAGGCGGCGGTTTTTTCCAGGGAGGCGGCCTGCTGCGAGTTGGATTCCGCCAACTGCTGCGACGAGGAACTCATGTTGCGGGCCGAATGCAGGATATCCACCGAGCCGGCGTCCAGGACATTGATGGCCCGGGTGAGCGGCCGGCTCACCGAGCGGGCAAAGAGCCAACTCACGATTACCACCAGCACGAAGATCACCGCCACCACCAGGGCCACGGCGTAGATTATGTGGTTGACCTCTTCGGTCACGTCATCGACGTATATGCCGCTGCCCACGATCCAGCCCCAGGCCGGGATGGCCTTGACATAGGATATCTTGAGAAAGACGTCGTCATGGCCGGGCTTGTGCCAGTGGTAGGACACAAACCCCTGGCCCTTGGTCTTGGCCACCTTGATCATCTCGTTGAAGAGGTATACCCCGTTGACGTCTTTGAACTTGCCCACGAGCTTGCCGTCCAGGGAAGACTTGTAGGGGTGCATCACCATGCGGGGCTCGAAATTGTTGATCCAAAAATATTCCTTGCCATCGTAGCGCAGCGCTTTGATCGCCGCCTTGGCCGCGGCCTTGGCCTCCGCCGGCTTCATTAGGCCCTTTTTTTCCAAATCCACGTAATGGTTAATCAAGGCCGCAGCCACTTCCACCAGTTGGCGGGTCTTGATACGCTTTTCTTCGAAAAGGCGGCTGTGGATGTGGGGGAGTAGGAAGACGAAAATCGAGGCCATGATAATGGCCACGCATAAAGGTATGGCGATCATCTTGGTCGATAGTGTTATTTTGTTTAGAAGCATGTAGTCCTCCTTAGCCAGGGTGTCGCGGCGCACCCATCCACTTTACGCAAGAATTACAGCGGTTTGCATGTATTCTTGTTTCGATGCCCCCCAATTATCCTTGATGCCAATACTCCTAATACTCCTGCGGTTAGCTAGTATAATTCCACCGGAAACATACAGACAACGGAAAGCTGGCTGACTATAAAATATCTCAGTTTAAATCAAGTTATCAAGCTCGAAATAATTATAGAGCAAATGAATTGGCAGTGGCAACATACGGTGGATTCACGCGGGACAAAGCGTGAACGGTGTGCCACGCAAAGTGAAGACATAATGATCCCAACTGGTTGCCAGGTGACAGGCGGGGATAAAAAATGCCGGTGGTATCGTTTTGGGAATCTAATATGCGGGCGTGCCCGGGATGATCGGGCGATATAAAAACCCCTGACGGGTGGTGGCCCGCCAGGGGAATATCAACCGTAGTACTTATAACCAGCCGGCGGTTCGCCCTGGGGTCAGGCGCTGGGGCGGGCGTCTTCGGGAACCGCGACCGCCTTGGCCGCCTTGGCCGCGGCCTTGGCCGCCTCCTTTTCCCTTTGGGCGGCCAAAATGCGCTGGGTCTTGGCCACCTCGTCGGGGGTGACCTCCCGGCGCAGGCGCTCCATCTTGTCCATCACCTCCTGGAAACGAATCCCCTCGGCCGCGCTGATCCATTCCAACTGCAGCCGCTCGGGCCGCAGCCCCAGCTTCTCCATCTTTTTCCACATGCGCTTGAGGCGCTTTTCGGTCCAGTGGTTGGCGTTGATGTAGTGGCAGTCGCCGATGTGGCAACCCGAGACCAGCACCACCGGCGCGCCCTGTTCAAAGGCCCGCCACACGAATTTTTGGCTCACCCGGCCGGAGCACATGGTGCGGATGAGCCGGGTGTTGGCCGGGTATTGCAGCCGGCTCACCCCAGCGAAGTCGGCCCCGGCGTAGGAGCACCAGTTGCAGGCGAACACCAGGATGCGGTCCATGGGGTCGCTGTCCAGCAGGGCGTCGATCTGGCCGTTTATCTGCCGATCGGTGAAGTGGTGCATGGTGATGGCCTCGGCCGGGCATTCGGCGGCGCAGGTGCCGCAGCCGGCGCAGGCCGCGCTGTTGACATGGGCCGGCGTCCCGGAGCGTTTGTCCACCTCGATGGCGTTGTAGGGGCAGACCTTGGCGCAGATGCCGCAGATGGTGCACTTGTGGCTATCGACCTCGGCGGTGATGGCCTCCACCGTGAGCTTGCCGGGGTTCATCAGGCGTATGGCCCGGGCGGCGGCGGCCGAGGCCTGGGTCACCGCCTCCTTGATGTCCTTGGGACCCTCGGCGCAGCCGGCGAAGAATATGCCCCGGGTGGCTGAGTCCACCGGCTCCAGCTTGGGATGGGCCTCCAGGTAGAAGCCGTCGGCGTGGCGCTGCAGGGTGAGCATCTCCTGCACCACCTTCATCTCCTCCGGCGGATGCACCCCCACGCTCAAGATCACCATCTCGGCCCGGTGGGTCTCCAGTTGGTTGGTGGCGGTGTTCTCCGCCGTGAGGATGAGGTCCCCGGTGGCCGGGTCTTCCTGGATGGCCCCGGGCAGTCCCCGGATGTAGCGCACCCCCAGGCCACGGCTGCGGCGGAACATCTCCTCGAAGCCTTTGCCAAAGGCCCGGATGTCGATATAGAAGACCTTGATTTCGATATCCGGGTAGTGTTCTTTGAGCTGCAGGGTGGCCTTGATGGTGTTCATGCAGCAGATGTTGGAGCAGTAGGGGTTGCCGCGGCGCAGGGAGCGCGAGCCCACGCACTGGATGAAGGCCACCGAGCGGGGGACCTTGCGGTCGGTCATGCGGATCACCTCGCCCTGGCTGGGTCCGCCGGCGTTGATGAGCCGTTCCAGCTCCATGGAGGTGAGCACGTTTTCGTGGCGGGTGTAGCCGTATTCGTCGAGCACGGAGGGGTCGTAGACCTCCATGCCGGTGGCCACCACGATGGTGCCGATTTTAAAGACGTGCTCCTGGTCGCTCATGTCGAAGTCGATGCTCTTCTTGTCGCACTCGGCCATGCACTTGCCGCACTTGATGGGGTCGTGTCCCAGGCAGTTTTCGATGTCGATGACATAGGCCGAGGGCACCGCCTGGGGAAAGGGCTGGTAAATGGCCCGGCGGGAGCTGAGCCCCTGGTTGAACTCGTCGGGCACCACCACCGGGCACACCTTGACGCAGTCGCCGCAGGCGGTGCAGGTGTTTTCGTCCACAAAGCGGGCCTTTTGGACCACCCGTACCTCGAAGTTGCCCACGTAGCCGCTGGCGCTGGTTACTTCGCTGTTGGTCAGCAGGGTTATGTTGGGATGCCGACCGGCATCCGCCATCTTAGGGCCGAGGATTCATATGGAGCAGTCCATGGTTGGATAGGTTTTATCCAACCGGGCCATGATTCCCCCGATGCTGGGTTGTTTTTCCACCAGCACCACCTGGTATCCGCTGTCGGCCAGGTCCAGGGCGGCCTGGATGCCGGCCACCCCGCCACCGATGACCAGGGTGCGCTGCTCGATGGGCACCTGGGTCTCGTGGCGCAGGTAGAGCCCCCGGGTGCGGGCCACGGCCGAGCGCACCAGGTCCTTGGCCTTGGCGGTGGCTCCCTGGTTGTCGTGGGTGTGCACCCAGGAACACTGCTCGCGCAGGTTGGCCATCTCCACCAGGTAGGGGTTGAGCCCGGCGTCGGAGACGCACTGGCGGAAGGTGGGCTCGTGCAGCCGCGGCGAGCAGGAGGCCACCACCACCCGGTCCAGGCCGTACTCGGCGATGTCGGCCTTGATGAGACTCTGGCCCGGCTCGGAGCAGCAGTAGCCGTCGTGGCGGGCCACCACCACCTGGTCCAGGCCGGCGGCGTAGTCGGCCACCGCCTCGCAGTCCACCACCCCGGCGATGTTGAGTCCGCAGTGGCAGACGTAGACGCCTATGCGGGCCTGGGGTTTCTCGTCTTGCTCTGGCATGTTGTTTTCCTCGGTTAGCGGGAAAAACTCGCGGTTAAAGGTCCGGCGGCCGTCATTGGCTGGCGGCCAGTGGTTTTTCGCTCTGGGCCCACTGGATGTGCTCGGCCACCAGGCTGATCAAGTCGCACACCTCCATGGCCAGCGGCTCCCCCTGGTGCGGGTCGCGCATGGCGCAACAGAGGTGGATCATGCACTTGGGGCAGGCGGTGACCAGCATATCGGCGCCGGTGGCCTCGGCCTCCTTGAGCCGGGTCACCTGGATGCGTTTGGAGTAGGCGTCGCAGTTGACAAAGGCGCTGTTGCCGCAGCACAGCGAGCCGCGGCCGTGGCTGGCCATCTCGCCCAGCGTAAGCCGGGGAATCTGCTCCAGCAGGAAGCGGGGCTGCCGGACGTGGTCGGCCATGCGGCCCAGGCGGCAGGGGTCCTGGAAGGTCACTCGGCGCGCCAGGGGCTTGAAGGACACCCCGCCCTGGCGCACCTGCTCGCCCACCAGGTCCATGAGCAGGATCACCTCCAGGTCGAAGCCCTCGATGACCTGGGGCATGTAGCCCGACAGCACCTGGTAGCATTCCGGGCAACTCACCACCACCCGCTTCACCCCGGCGGCCTGGAACTCCTGGTAGTTGAGCCGGCACAGGGTCTCGAAATTCTCCTGGTCCCCGCTCCACAGCAGGTCGTGGCCGCAGCAGCGCTCCTCGCCCATCACCACCGGGGTGATGTCCAGGAAGTTGAGCAGGCGGATGCTGTCCTTGACGATGGCCAGGGTGTCCACCTCGATGCCGGCGAAGAAGATGTCGAAGTAGGGGGCGCAGCCGGTGAAGAAGGCGGTGTCGCCGCGGTCGGTCACCCGCAACTCGGGGGTGATCCACTCCAGCCGGTTCTGGCGCATCTCCGGACTGGTCATCATGCGCATCCAGGAGTGCAGGGCCCCGTCGTGGGCCCGCTCGCCCATGAGCCCCTTGGCCTGGGCCAGGTGGATACGCAGCTCCAGCATGAGCTGGGTGTACTCGACCCCCGAAGGGCAACGCTCCTCGCACAGGCCGCAGGTGAGGCATTCCCACAGGGAGTGCTCGATAAAGGCCTCGTCCTCGGGCTCCACCATGAGCTTGTGGGCCATGAGTCGGGGCGAGTACTCCTTGCCGGTGAGCATGCGGGGGCAGGAGGCCGAGCACTTGCCGCACTCCAGGCACATGTACAGGGAACGCTCTTGGATGATGCGCTTGATTTCAGGGCTGTCCAGGGTCATGACGCCTCGCGCTCCTGCCGCGGTTTGGCCGGGTTGGGTCCGATGGCCTCGATGGCCTCGGAAAAGTCCCACAGGCACTGCACCAGTTTTTCCATGTCGTCGGCCGCGAAGCTCTTTTCCACCAAGCGCTCCTGGCCGATGCCCAGGTAGTGCAACAGCCGCCGCACCCGGGCCACGTTGGTGTGGCCCACCTCGGGGCCGGGGCCGTAGCGGCAGTCCTCGTCCACGCACTCCAGCACGATCACCCCGTCGGCGCCGTACTCGAAGGCCCGCAGGATCAGGGCCTGGTTGATGCGGCCGATGCACATCACCCGCATGAGCCGGAAGTTGGGAGGTAGCTCCCGCTTGGCCATGCCCGCCGCGTTGTAGCAGGCGTAAGGACTCCAGTTGCAGCAGATACCCCATAAGTTCAGCGAAGACATATCAGCGCTCTTTCGACAAGCGGCCGGCCACCATGGACATCAGCACTTGGTTGGAGAAGAAGGGTATGTCCATGGCGGTGACCGGGCAGCGGCCCACGCAGCCGCCGCAGCCCACGCAGTTGTGGCGCAGCACCTCGGCGGTGTAGGTGCCGTCGCCGTTTTCTCGCAGCACCGCCGCGTCAAAGGGACATATCTCGGCGCAGCGGCCGCAGCCCCGGCAGCGCAGGGGGTCCACCACCGGGCTCAGTTGATGGTCGTTGAGGTAGGCCTTGGCCGCGGCGGTGGCCACCTCGCCGGCCAGGGCGGCCCCGGCCCGGAAGGCGTCCACCCGCTGCAGGGTCCGGGGCATGACCCGGTAGATGCCCATGCGCGGGGTGTGGAAAAAGGCGAAGTCGTAGCGGTAGAACTTTTTGAGCCCCACCCGGCCGGCGAAGATGGTCAGCGGGATGAGGTTTTCATCGGTGAGGCAGACCAGGTCGGCCTTCCAGCGGCGTCCCCTGCCGCCGGCCTTGGCGGTCACCGTGAAGTCGCCGATATTGCCCTTGATGCCGGTGATCTCCACCGGCGTATCCACCTGCACGATGGACTTCTCCAGGCCGCGTGCCTGGGGGCGGGCGGCCACCGCCTCGGGCAGCTCCTCGCCGGCGATGGCGCAGCGGTGCACCAGCCGTACCTTGAAGCCCTGGACGGCCAGGTTGCGCGCCGCGCTCACCCCTATGTCCGAGCCGCCGAGGATGAGGATGCGGTTGCCCAGCTCGGTGTCGCCGCGTCGCAAGGGCCCCAGGTAGCGGGAGCGGATAAAGGCGGCCCGCAGCAGGTCCATGGCCCGCTCCATGACCTGGTCCTGGCTCAGCCGGCCGTCGTTGATATGGTCGCGCAGGTTGCACAGCTCAAAGCGGCTGCGCTCCAGGCCCCGGCGGTCGAACAAGTGGCGGCGCACCCGGGTGCGCTGGTCGTTGCAGGAGATGCAGGCGAAGTTGATGGGGCAGCAGGCGCAGGAGGCCAGGATGGCCCGGCCCAGGTTTTTTTCGGCCAGCGCCCGGGCCACCCGGTCGGCGCCGTCGGGGTGGCAGGCCGAGGGGATAAGCTCGCAGTGCGCCACCTCGGGCACGGCCGCGGCCCGCTGCAGGATGCCCTGCAGGGTCTCGGCCGGGGCCATGGTCTGGTTGCAGGCGCACAGGAAGAAGCCCAGGCGGGAGGGGTCGCCGGCCGGGGCCGCGGCCGGGGCCGGCTCCACCGACTCCACCCGCAGGGAGGCGGCCGGGGCCATGGCCTGGCCGGCCGCCGAGCCGCCGGCCATGAGCACGTCCATGAGGTCGGCGCTGTAGTGATCCGCCTCCACCCAGAAGACGTTGTCGCCGCCCAGCTCCACCCCGTCGGGCAGCTCGGCCCGGTCGGCTACGATCACCGCCGGGGCGCGCAACTGGTGGCGCCGGCCCACGGCAAAGTGGTTTATGGCCCCGATGTCGGCGCAGGCGCTCTCGCAGGCCTGGCACTCGCAGCACACGCCGCACTGCAAACAGCGCGTCGCCTCGGCCTGGGCCTGGGCCTGGCTCAGCCCCAGGTCCACCTCGTCAAAGTCGCGCCGCCGCACCTTGGGTTGTCGGCGGGCCATCTCCTGGCGGGGCTGCTGGGGCACGTCCTCGCCGATGGGGGGGTAGTCGCCCACCCCGCGGGCGGCGAGCCCGTACCAGTGCTCCCCGGCCGCGGGATCGCCCAGGTACTCGATTATGCTGTAGGCCGCCCGCCGCCCGCCGGCCATGGAGTCCACCACGGTGGAGGGGCCGGTGACCACGTCGCCGGCCACGAACACGCCGGGCCGGTCGGTGCGGCCCCGGTCGTCGGCCGCCAGCCGGTCCCCGGGCCCCAGGGTGAGCTGGGCGTCCAGGCCGTGGCGCGCCAGGTGGGGGCGCTGCCCGATGGATACGATGACGCAGTCGGCGGCCATATCTTCGATCTGCTCGGAGTCGAACACCAGCCGGGGCGGGCCGCCGGGTGAGCTTTCCCAGTGGGCCGCGCGCAAGCGGATGCCGTTCACGGCGGGGCCGCCGGTGAACTCCACCGGGGCCAGGCCCAGCCTGAACACCACGCCCTCTTCGCGGGCCTGGCGCACCTCCTCGGGATGGGCCGGCAGTTGGTCCTCGGTCTCGATGGCCAGCACGGTGACTTGCTCGGCCCCCAGGCGCAGGGCGGTGCGGGCCGCGTCCATGGCCGAGTTGCCCCCGCCGATGATCACGGTGCGGGGTCCCACCTTGCCCTGGCCGCTGCGGTTCACCCCGGCCAGGAAGGTCACGCAGTGCTCCACCCCGGCCAGGTCTTCGCCGGGGATGTTGAGGCGCAGGTCCTGGTGGGTGCCGGTGGTGAGCAGCACCGCGCGGTAGCCCTGGGCCAGCAGGGCCTCGATGTCCTCCACCGGGCGGTTGGTCTTTATCTCCACCCCGCTGTCGACCAGGGCCTGGATCTCTGCGTCGAGAACTTTGCGCGGCAGGCGGAAGGCGTTGATGCCGGCGCGCAGCATGCCGCCGGCCTGGTCCAGGGCCTCCAGCACGGTCACCTGCAGGCCGGCCTGGTTGAGGTAGTGGGCCGCGCAGAGCCCGGCCGGTCCCGAGCCCACCACCGCCACCCGCTGGTCGCGCCGGGCCGCGGCCGGCCGCGGCAGGGTGGGCGGTCCCTGCTGCGCGGCGTAGTCGAACAGGAAGCGCTTGATGTCGCGGATGGCCAGGGGCTGGTCCAGCTCGCCCCGGCGGCAGGCCGCCTCGCAGGGGTGGTGGCAGACCCGGCCGCAGACCCCCAGCAGGGGGTTGTCGCGCTTGATCACCTCCAGGGCCTCGTCAAAGCGGCCGGTCGCGGTGAGGGCCAGGTAGGCCTGGGCGTTGACCCCCAGGGGGCAGCCCTGGCGGCAGGGGCTGATGAGGCGTTTGTCAAGCTGCAGGGCGCGCGAGGGGCAGTAGCCCGGGGTGCGCGACAGCGGCGGCGCTTCACCTTGGTCCAGGGGGCAGACCTCGCTGCAGCGGCCGCAGCCGGTACACAGGTCGTAGTCGATGTACTTGGGGTCCTGGGCCACCACCACGTCGTAGCCGGCGCCATGGGGGCTCACCGACTCCAGGCGGGCCTGGGTGAGCGGGGTGACCAAGCGGTGGCGGGTTACCCGCAGGTACAGCGGCCGAAACTGGTAGTTGAGGTCGGCCGGCCACTGCTCAAAGGGCTCCACCGAATCCGGCAGCTCCAGGAAGTGGGCGGCCCGGGTGGCCCAGAGCACCGGGATGCCGGCGTGGGAGAGGTCTTCGGCCACCTTGAGGGCGCCGTAGCCCGCGCCCACCAGCAGTACGGCCTCACGCGGGGGATTGCTTGCTTTGCCCGGGCTCACGACGCCTCCTGCCCTCCCTGCTTTTCAAGGCTCTTGAGAATGGCCTGGCCGTACTGGCGGCCGCGGTCAAAGGCCTGGCTGTTTACTTCCTTGGTGCGCGGCGGCACCGAGCCCAGCATGGACTCGCGCAGGGCCTCGACGCTCACCACGTCGCTTAGGGCCGAGAAAAAGCCGAGCATGACGATGTTGGCCATCATCTTGTTGCCCAGCTCCTCGGCGAAACGGGTGGCCGGCACGTGGAAGGTTTGCCAACTGGGGTCGTGTTCGCCGGTCTCCACCAGGTCGGTGTCCCACAGCAGCAGGCCGCCTTCCACCAGGGAGGGCAGGTTATTCTGGTAGCCCTCCTGGCTCATGCAGATGAGCACCTGGGGATGCTCCACCGCCGGAAAGGCCACCTCCTGGTCGCTGATGACCACCTGGGACGAGCAGGAGCCGCCCCGGGCCTCGGGCCCGTAGGACTGGGTCATGGTGGCGTGCACGTCGTCGTAGATGGTGGCCGCCTTGCCCAGGATGCTGCCGGTGAGCACGATGCCCTGCCCGCCGAACCCGGTGATTACGATGTGCTTTTCGTTTAACACCGCCTTCTCCTATGCCTCGGTCTTTTCCTTGGCCAGCATGGTGCTGTAGTGTTCGATAGTGGGCCAGTCGCCGATCTCGCGCTGGTGGACCATGTGGTAGGAGTCCAGGTAGGTGGGACGTTCGCGGTCCACGAACTTGCCCACCACCAGGCGCTGGTTGAAGTCCAGGCTGGCCTCGTCGGGGTGGACGCCGTGTTTCACCACCGAGCGGTCGTAGTAGAAGTTGAGCAGGTCCAGGGCGCGGCGCATCTTGTTGCGCCGGCCAAAGGCGGTGGGGCAGGGGGCCAGGATCTCCACGAAGGAAAAGCCCTTCTTGTTCATGGCCTCGCCGATAGCGGTGGTGACCCGGCGGATGTGCAGGGCGGTCCAGCGGGCCACGTACACCGCGCCGCAGGCAGCGGCCAAAGAGCAGAAGTTGAAGGGTTCGTCCGGGCTGCCCTGGGGGGTGGTGGTGGTCTTGGCCCCAAAGGGGGTGGAGGGGGCCAGTTGGCCGCCGGTCATGCCGTAGTTGAAGTTGTTGACGCAGACCACGGTGAGGTCGATGTTGCGCCGGGCGGCGTGGATGAAGTGGTTGCCGCCGATGGCCAGCAGGTCGCCATCGCCCGAGGCCACGATGACGTTGCCCTGGGGCCGGGCCAGCTTGAGCCCGGTAGCAAAGGGGATGGCCCGGCCGTGGGTGGTGTGGAACGAGTCCAGGGCGATGTAGCCGGCCATGCGGCCGGTGCAGCCGATGCCCGAGACCACGGCGATATCGTCTAAGGGTATGTCGGACTTCTTGATGGCCGACATCAGGGCCCCGAAGACGATGCCGATGCCGCAGCCCGAGCACCAGATGTGCGGGATGCGGTCGGTGCGCAGCAGTTCGTCGTGGGGATGCAACGGCTCCGGGTCGCGGTTTTGCCGGGCGCTCATTTGGTCTCCTCAAACACGTCTTGGATGGCGGCCAGGATGGTCGATGGATTGATGATGGCCCCGCCGGGATGGGTGATACGCACTACCTGGCAGCGGCCCTGGGCCAGGCGCTCCAGTTCCAGCACCATCTGTCCCATGTTGATCTCGGGCATGAGCAGGGCCTTGACCTTGGTGGACAGGTGGCTGAAAAACTCCTCGGGGAACGGCCAGACCGTGTTGAGCTTGACCAGGCCCACCTTCAGCCCCGCCTGGCGGCCGGCCAGGACCGCGCCCTTGGCCGAGCGCGCGCTGATGCCGTAGGCGGCCACCACTATCTCGGCGTCGTCCAGGAACATGGTGTCGTAGCTGATGATCTTGTCGGCGTTGTCGCGGATCTTGCCGATGAGGCGGTCCACCATCCAGGCCTGGGCCTCGGCGGTCATGGTGGGGTAGCCCTTGGCGTCGTGGGTGAGCCCGGTGACGTGCATGTGGTAGCCGTCGCCGAAGTTGGCCATGGGGGCGATGCCGCTGGCGTCGGGCTGGTAGGGCAGGTACTGGGCGGGGTCGCTGGTGGGCGCGGTGCGCTCCACGGTGACGATCTGGTCCGCCGGCGGGATGACCACCCGCTCGTTCATGTGTCCCACCACCTCGTCGGCCATGATCATCACCGGCAGGCGGTACTGCTCCGAGAGGTTGAAGGCCTCGATGGTGAAGTCGAACATCTCCTGGGGCGAGGAGGGCGACAGGGCGATGATCTCGTAGTGGCCGTGGCTGCCCCAGCGCGCCTGCATCATGTCGGCCTGGCCCACCAGGGTGGGCAGCCCGGTGCTGGGGCCGGCCCGCTGCACGTTGCAGACCACGCAGGGCGTCTCGGTGCAGATACCCAGGCCGATGTTCTCCATCATCAGGGAGAAGCCGGGGCCCGAGGTGCTGGTCATGGACTTGGCCCCGCCCCAACTGCCGCCCAGGATGGCGGCCATGGAGGCGATCTCGTCTTCCATCTGTATGAATATGCCGTCCACCTCGGGTAGACGATGCGACATGCGCTCGGCCACCTCGGTGGCCGGAGTGATGGGGTAGCCCGCGAAGAAACGGCACCCGGCGGCCAAGGCCCCCTCGCAACAGGCGTCGTCTCCGTTCATGAAGTGGGTTCCGGTGAGGACCGCTTTACCTGCCACGTTTATCCTCTTGCCCGGGACCGGCCGCGACCAAGGCCGCCGGTCCCCATGTTGGTTTTACGCCGCCGGGGTCGGCCCCGGCGGGATGGATGCGGGTGCAGACGCCGGCGCGGCTCAGGCCAGGCCGTTGGTCTCCACCGAATAGATGGCGAACTCGGGGCAGATGGCCTCGCAAAAGCGGCAGTTGACGCACTCGCGCCCCGGGATGGTCTCCGGGAAATGGTATCCCTTGCGGTTGAACTTGTCGGACATGCGCAGCACCCCGCGCGAGCAAAAGTTTACGCATATCTCGCAGCCCTTGCAGCGCCCTTCGATAACCCGCACGATGCCCCGGGTGACCTCGATGGTCCCCAAGTCCAGTGGTTTTCTCCAATATTTCATTGAGACTCCCCCAGCCACTTGGCCGCCGTGCAAGGCGACCGGCCCATGGCCGGCCCTTTGCGAACCATTATCCTCGTCCACACAAAACATGAATACTAACACCGATTGTATAAACGGGGCAAGTTGGGGTATTGCCCCGCACCGGGTCCCTGGTGGACGCGGGGCCGGGGCGCGTGGTACACAGCGGCCATGGAGCGAGCTACCCAGGAACTTTTGGACCGGCTGCACCAGGGGCGGGGCATCGCCGGGCAGGTGGTGCACGTGGAGCGTATCCCGCCGCGGCCGGCCGCCTATGACCAGCCGGACCCACCCCTGGACCCGTCCCTGGTCCGCGCCCTGGCCACCCAGGGGGTGCGGCGGCTCTACACCCACCAGGCCCGCGCCCTGGAGCTGGTGCGCGCCGGCCGCGACGTGGTGGCCGCCACCCCCACCGCCAGCGGCAAGAGCCTGGTCTACACCCTGCCGGTGCTCGAGGCCCTGGCCCGGGACCCCGAGGCCAAGGCCCTGTTTCTCTTTCCGCTCAAGGCCCTGGAGCAGGACCAACTGGCGGCCATCAACCAACTGGCCGCCATGGCTGGGCTGGACCCGCCGGCCGCGGTGTACGACGGCGACACCCCGGCCGGGGCGCGCCAGCGCCTGCGCCAAGCCCCCCCGCCGGTGATCATCTCCAACCCGGACATGGTGCACGCGGCCATCTGCGCCTACCCCGAGGCCTGGCGCGGGTTCCTGGCCAACCTACGCTTTTTGGTGATCGACGAGGTGCACACCTACCGCGGCATCTTCGGCACCCACGTGGCCCAGGTGCTGCGCCGCCTGCTGCGCCTGGCCGCGGCCCAGGGGGCCGAGCCCACCTTTGTGCTCAGCAGCGCCACCATCGCCAACCCGGCCCAGCACGCCGCCGCGCTCACCGGCCGTCGGTTCTCCGGGGAGCAGATCATCGATTTTTCCGGCGCACCCTCGCCGGGGCGCGACTTTGTGATGATCAACCCCGTCGGCGCGGCCAGCACCACCGCCGCCCGGCTGCTGGTAAAGAGTCTGCACGCCGGCCTGGCCACCATCTGCTTTACCCGCTCGCGCCTGCACACCGAGCTGATCCATTCCTGGGTGACCCGGGCCCACCCCGAGCTGGCCGGCAAGGTGGCCGGCTACCGGGCCGGATTCTTACCCGAGGAGCGCCGGGCCATTGAACGGGCCCTGGCCGGCGGCCGGTTGCAGGCGGTGGTCACCACCAGCGCCCTGGAGATGGGCATCGACATCGGCGGCCTGGACGTGTGCATCCTGGTGGGCTATCCCGGCAGCCACATCAACACCTGGCAGCGGGGCGGCCGGGTGGGGCGCGCCGGCCGCGAGAGCCTCATCTTCCTGGTGGCCCAGCCCGACGCCCTGGACCAATACTTCATCGGCCACCCGGAGCAGTTCTTCAGCCGTCCCCTGGAGGCGGCGGTACTGGACCCGGACAACAGCCACGTGGTGGGGCGGCACCTGGTCTGCGCCGCGGCCGAGCAGCCGTTGGGACCGGAGGAGAAGTTCTTTGACCTGCAGGCCCACGCCGGGGTGACTCAGCAGTTGGAGCAATCCGGCGAGTTGCTACGCGACGCCGAGGGGCTGCGCCTGTTCGCCGCCCGGCAGCGGCCCCAGCGCTTCGTGGACCTGCGCGGGGCGGGCGAGAGCTTCTCCATCGTGGACCCCCAGGGACGGGTGGTGGGCGGCCTGGACGGGGTGCGGGTCTTCAAGGAGGGCTACCCCGGCGCGATCTACCTGCACCAGACCCGGCAGTACGAGGTGACCCGCCTGGAGATGGAGCAGCGGCGGGTCCAGGCGCGCCCCTGCCGGGTGGACTACTTCACCCGGCCGCGCTCGGAAAAACAGACCGAGATCATCCAGGAGATCGGCCGCCGGCCCCTGGGCAATTTCCTGGCCCACCACGGCCGGCTCAAGGTAACCGAGTGGGTCACCGGGTTCGAGCGCCGGCGGCTCAGCGGCGGCGACCTCATGGGGGTCTACGGCCTGGAGCTGCCACCGCTCATCTTTGAGACCCACGGCCTGTGGGTGGACATCGAAGACGGGGTGCGCGGTCTGGTGGAGGCGGCCGGCCGCCATTTCATGGGCGCCATCCACGCCCTGGAGCACGCGGCCATCGGCCTGTTCCCCCTGCTGGTGCTCAGCGACCGGGGCGACCTGGGGGGCATCTCCATACCCCTGCATCCCCAGACCGGCCGGGCGGCGGTCTTTATCTACGACGGGGTGCCCGGCGGGGTGGGCCTGGCCGAGCGCGGCTACGAGTTGATCGACGAGCTGCTGCAAAAGGTGGAGGAACTGCTGGCCTCCTGCGACTGCCAAGACGGCTGCCCCGCCTGCGTGCACTCGCCCAAGTGCGGCAGCGGCAACAAGCCCTTGGACAAGGAGGGGGCGCTCTTGGTGGTGCGCGGCATGCTGGGTAAGGAGGATTTGGTGACCCCGGAGCGCCGGGCGAGGCCGGCTCCCCCCCGGCCGCGCCGCCGGCCCCCGGCGACTGATGCGCCCCTGCGCTACTGCGTCATGGACCTGGAGACCCAGCGTCTGGCCAGCGAGGTGGGCGGCTGGCAAAACAGCCACCTCATGCGGGTGAGCGTGGCCGTGCTCTTTGACTCGGTCACCGGGCGCTACACGGCCTACCCCGAGGACCGGGTGGGCGAGATGCTAAAACGCATGGCCGAGTTCGAGATGGTGGTGGGCTTTAACATCCGCCGCTTTGACTACCAGGTGCTCAGCGCCTACACCGCCGAGGACCTGGCGCGCCTGCCCACCCTGGACCTGCTGGCCGAGGTGCACGACCGGCTCGGCTACCGGCTGAGCCTGCAGGCCCTGGCCTCGGCCACCCTGGGGGCGGCCAAGGGGGCCGACGGCTTGCAGGCGGTGCGCTGGTGGCGCCAGGGGAATATGAAGGACCTCACCGAGTACTGCCGATTGGACGTCAAGTTGACCCGGGACCTGTTTTTATTCGGCCAGGACCAGGGACACCTGCTGTTTACCCGCAAAAAGGACGCTGCGGTCCTGCGGGTGCCGGTGGACTGGTCTTGGCCCAGCTTGCGGGAGCGTTGGACGTGAGCCACATACCCGGACCCGAGTGCGCCGACTGCCTGCGCCGCCTGGCCCTGGACACCCTGGACCGTTGCGGCCTGGATGGCGCGGCGCGCGCACGGTTGCAGACCCAGGGCGAGGCCATCTTGGCCCAGGGCCTGGAGCAAGCCTGGCCGCCGGCCATCATCGCCAACCGCTTCCTGGCCCTGGTGCGCCGGTATCGTCCCACCAAGGATCCCATGGCCGCCAAGAAGGCGGCCGACCTGGCCGCCGCGCGCCGGGCGGTGCGCGAGTTGGGTCCGGTGCCTGACACCCTGGAGGCCCGGGTGCGCGCCGCTATTATCGGCAATTCGTTGGACCACTTCCTGGTGGCCCGGCCGGAGGAGTTCTGGGGCCGGGGCCTGGATTTCGGGTTGGGGATCGACCACCTGGCCCGGGCCGCATCCTACCTGGTCCCTGGCGCCGGGATAGTAATCCTGGCCGACAACACCGGGGAGCAGTGTTTCGACCGCCTGCTGGTGGAGCACCTGCTGGGCCGGGGCTGCCGGGTGACCTACGTGGTGAAGTCCCGGCCGGTGCAAAACGATCTCACCCTGGAGGACCTGCGGGCCCATGGCGAGGACTACGGCTTGGGGCGGGTGGTGGGCTCGGGCACCGCCCAAGTGGGGCTGGACCCGGAGGCCATACCAGGGCCCCTGGCGCGGCGGTTACAGCAGGCCGACCTGGTGGTGGCCAAGGGCATGGGCCACTACGAGACCCTGCGCCGGACCGCCGGCCTGGACGGCGGCGGCCCCTCGCCCTGGCCTCTGCTGTTCTTGTTTTTGGCCAAGTGCCGTCCGGTGGCCCGCAGCCTGGGGGTGGAGCTGGGAGCCGCCGTGGCGGCGCTGGCCCCCTAATCCTTGGCCCGGATGGCCGCCAGGCTCTCGCCGCCCACCCCCCAGTTGGCCGGGTCCACTTCGTCGATCACCACCGAGGTGGCCGAGGGGGGCTTGCCCAGGACCTCGTAGAGCAACTGGGTGACACCCTGGATGAGCCGGGCCTTTTCTTCCGGGGTGGGGCCGGGGGTGGCCACCTTGATGTTTACGTATGGCATGGGGGATTACTCCTGGCTGATTGGTTGACACTACCGCCTGGCATAAGGTTAGATCAAAGGCATGAGGAGCTTGGCAAGTGAAAAATCCCTGGCCGGGGTCTGGGCCCTGGCGGTCGTCTTGGCCCTGGTGCTGCTGGCCGGGTGCGGTCCCGCCGCCCGGGGGCCGGTGAGCGCCTCCACCGCCTTGGTGCAGGTGCCCGAGGGAGGCTGGCCCCTGTTGCTCGACGACCTGGACACTGACAGCTTCGTGCAGGCCTGCGACTACTCTTTGGCCTACCTGCGCCGCCTGCCGCCGGAGCGCAAGTTCATCTTCGGACCCTATCGGGTCAGCGCGCGCCGCATGATCAGCGGCCTGCTACGGGCCAAGGAGATATTCACCACCGTCGCCGACCCGGTGGCCCGCACCGCGGCCTTCCAGCGCGAGTTCCGTTTGTTCAAGTCGGTGGGCTCCGACGGCCGGGGCACCGTGCTCATGACCGGCTACTACGAGCCGGTGATGGCCGCCCGCCGCCAGCGGCAGCCTCCTTACGTGTATCCCCTCTACGGTCTGCCCGAGGACCTGGTGCGGGTGGACCTGCGGGCCTTTGGCCTGAAGGTGGGCAAGCGATCGTTGGTGGGCCGGCTCCAGGGCAAGTGGGTGGTGCCCTACCCGGACCGGGACCAGATCGAGCATAAAAACGCCCTCAAGGGCAAGGCCCGGGTGCTGGCCTACCTGGCCGACCCGGTGGACACCTTCTTCCTGCATATCCAGGGCTCGGGGCAGTTGGTCTTTGCCGACGGCAGCCGGATGCGGGTGGGCTACGCCGGCTCCAACGGCCACCCCTACCGTTCCATCGGCGCCCTGCTCATCGCCCAAGGGCTGCTGCCCCGGCACAAGGTGTCCATGCAGTCCATCCAGGCCTACCTGTCCGCCCACCCCCAGGAGCGCCGCCGCATCCTGGGGCACAATCCCTCCTACGTCTTTTTCCGTGTGCTGCCGGCCGATGGCGGACCGCTGGGCTGCTACAACCAGCCGGTGACCGGCGGCCGCTCCATCGCCACCGACCGGCGCATTTTCCCGGCCGTGGCCCTGGCCTTCATCCACGGCTACCTGCCGGGGCCGGGCAACGAGCCGGACCCTTTCAGCCGGTTTGTTTTCAACCAGGACACCGGGGGGGCCATCCGGGGGCCGGGCCGCCTGGATTTGTACTTTGGCAGCGGCCCCTACGCCGGCAGCCTGGCCGGCCGCATGAAGCACCGCGGGGTGATGTACTTCCTGGCCCCGCGCTAAAGCCCTGGCCGGAGGCGTGGCATGTGGCAAAAGATGATCGGCGATACCCGCCTGGTCTTGACCGAAGGTGACATCACCCGGGCCGGTACCGAGGCCATCGTCAACGCGGCCAACAGCCGCCTGGCCGGCGGCGGGGGGGTGGACGGGGCCATCCACGCCGCCGGCGGACCGGAGATCATGGCCGAGTGCCGCCGCATAGGCGGCTGCCCCACCGGACAGGCGGTGATAACCACCGGCGGCCAACTGCCGGCGGCCAAGGTGATCCACACCGTGGGTCCCGTCTATCGCGGCCGGCCCGACGACGCCCGCCTGCTGGCCGCCTGCTACACCAACTCCTTGGAGCTGGCCGCGCGCCACCACCTAAAGAGCGTGGCCTTTCCTTCCATCTCCACCGGGGCCTACGGTTATCCCCTGGACCAGGCGGCCCGGGTGGCCCTCACCGCGGTGCGCGACTGGCTAAGGGACCATCCCGGCTTGTTGCAAGAGGTGCGTTTCGTGCTTTTTGGCCGCGCCGCCCTGGAGACCTACCAGGAGGCGGCCGACCAACTGGTCTGAGCCGCGGGGCGGGCTACTGGTCAGCGGCGGCGGGTCGCCGGCCGTGGAACCAGGGGGCGGTGATGACCCATCAGGCCCTACGACCCACCGGTTGGCCGATCACCTCGCCCGGCAGCTTGCCCACCGCCCGGCAAAAGGCGCGGTCGGCCATGGTCCCGGGGATCGTAGTAGGACCGGGCGTGGCCAGCCGGGCCAGGTCCCCACACTGTACGATAAGCCCACGACGGCCATAAACTTGCGGCAACCCGGGTCAACGCGGCCGCTGGCGGGAATTCGCAATTTGTTGCGGCTGCGGTACCATGATATTATCAGCACCAAACTGGGGCTCGGGGTATGAATCTATTTTTCTTGTCGCCGGAAGTTTGGCCGTTCGCCCGGGTGGGTGGGCTGGCCGAGGTGTCGCACGACCTGCCGCGCACCCTGGCGGCCCGCGGACACCGGGTGCAGGTGGTCACCCTGAAGGGCCGCATGGCCCCCGAGGTGGCCGAGACCTTAGAGCCCACCGGTATCACCCTGGAAGTCCCCATCTCCTGGCACAAGTACCAGGCCCAGGTCTTCAAAGGTGACCTGGGGGCCGGGGCCGAGGTCTACCTGATCCAGCACGATCGCCTCTACGACCGCGAAGGCATCTATGGCAACGCCTTTGGCGACTACGAGGACAACTGCGAGCGCTTCGTCTTTTTCAGCCGGGCCTGCCTGGAGCTGGCCGCGGCCTTGGGCCGGCCGGTGGACATGGTCCACGCCAACGATTGGACCAACGCCTTGGTCCCGGTGTACCTCAAGACCCTCTACGCCGAGGTGGAGCCCCTGGCCGGCGCCGCCAGCCTGATGACCGTGCACAATCTCGCGCGCCAGGGCTCCTTCTGGCATTACGATATGCCCCTGTTGGGGCTGGGGTGGGAGTGCTTTACCCCCGAGACCCTGGAGCTCTACGGCAAGATCAATTTTCTCAAGGGCGGGCTGATCTTCGCCGACCTCATCTCCACCGTGTCGCCCAGCTATGCCCGCGAGATGCTGCTGCCGGAGATCGGGGCCGAGCTGCAGGGCGTGCTGCAGGCGCGGCGCGACCGCTTGGTGGCGGTACTCAACGGCATTGACAACGCGGTGTGGGACCCGGCGACCGATCCCCACCTGGCGGCCCATTTCTCGGCCGAGGACCTGGCCGGCAAGGCCGTCTGCCAGCGTGACCTGCGCGAGATTTTCGGCCTGGCCCGGGACAGTCGGCGTCCCCTGGTGGCGGTGATCGGCCGGCTGGAGGACCGCAAGGGACTGGAGCTCATCGTGGCCGGGCTGGAAGACATGGTGGCCATGGGCCTGGACCTGGTGATCATGGGCTACGGCGGCGATCACTACCACAACGTTCTCAAGGCCGCGGCCGAGGCCAACCCGGGACGCGCCGCGGTGCGCATCGGCCACGACATGGCCCTGGACCACAAGATCATGGCCGGGGCCGACCTGCTGCTCATGCCCAGCCGGTTCGAGCCCTGCGGCCTGCACCAGATGCACGCCATGCGCTACGGCACGGTGCCGGTGGTGCGGGCCACCGGCGGGCTAAACGACACGGTGCGCGACCACCTGCCCGACAGCCCGGGCATGGGGTTCAAGTTCCAGGATTTCACCACCCCGGCCATGCTGGAGGCCCTGGACCGCGCCCTGGAAACCTTTGGACAAGGCGAGCAGTGGCAAGGGCTGATCAAGCGCTGCATGTGGGTGGACTTCTCCTGGCAGGGGGCTGCGGCGCGCTACGAAGAACTATACCAGCGGGCCATTGAGCTGCGCCGCGGGCCGGGTGGGGAGGGGCTGCTATGCCGCTAAAGAGCAGCTTTGACACCTTGGCCCACGTGGTGGAGATCGCCAACTCCTCGGTGGATGTCTCCGAGCGCCTGGAAGGCATCCTGGGGGTGATCACCGGCAACATGAACGGCCGGCTGGCGGTTCTGTTCATGCAGGAGAAGCGCGACGGCAAGCTGGTGAGCAGCTATTTCTGGCCCAAGCCGGCCACGCCGCCCGATCCCCTCAGCGTCGACTTTGGCGACGGCCTGGTGGGGCGGGCCGCGGCCACCCGGGCCCCGGCGGTGAAGCGGGTGAAGGCCCCGGTCCAGGACCCGGCCCTGCAGCGCTGGGGCCGCGAGGGCGAGGTGGCCGCCCTGTTGCCGGTGATGGACGACAGCCGGCTCTACGCCGTGGCCCTGATCCTGTTCCCGGCCGAGCGCCACCTGGACGACCAGGACCTGCGCCTGATGCAGATGGTGGGTCGCGAGATGGCCGGCTCCATCCGCAACTTCAACCTGTACTTCGAGGCCAAGCGGCGCATCGCCGAGCTCAACGTCCTGTCCGACCTGGGGCAGGCGGCCATCTCCACCATCGAGGCCGATGAGCTCTTGGACGTGGTGGCCGGCATCTGCGCCAAGTTGCTGGGGGCCCGGGGCGGCCTGGTCAAGGTACAAACCGGCAACGGCGCCGCCAAGGTTTACCGGGCGGTGCACGGCAA
>Ga0256835_1000714_pt1 | contig 22623 bp, 18 predicted proteins | sample PIR30metaG_FD_185972 | JGI IMG/M metagenome (GOLD analysis project Ga0256835, IMG submission 185972) | Hydrothermal vent microbial communities from East Pacific Rise, Pacific Ocean - PIR-30 | ecosystem: Environmental > Aquatic > Marine > Hydrothermal vents | place: Pacific Ocean: East Pacific...
AAGCTGCAGGTCAGAAGGGACGACGCGCGACTGGTGATGGACTTTCCCGCCCAGCCGGCATCACCCTGCGACACGCCGCAGGCCATCGTAGAGGCCTTTGGCCGGCAGCCACACGAGGTCCTGAAATCCGAGGACTACCTAGTGGTTTTCGAAGACGAGGCGCATGTCCGGGGGGCGGAGCCGAATTTTGCGGCCCTGATGCGACTGGGCCTGCGGGGGGTCATCATCACGGCGCCGTCTTCGCGCTACGACTTCGTGGCGCGCTTCTTTGCGCCCAAACTGGCGGTGCCGGAAGACCCGGTCACGGGCTCGGCCTATACCCAGCTGGCACCTTACTGGGCCGGCCGCCTGGCAAAGAAAATATTTAGCGCGCGACAGCTGTCGCAAAGGGGCGGGGACGTCGCCTGCGAACTGGCCGGCGACCGCGTTTACATCGCGGGAAACGCCGCAGCCTACCTGCAGGGACACATCGAAATCCCGCTGCCAGATGAAGGGGGTTTAAAACCGTGAAAAGCGCCAGCCGCAACGTCGTCCTGTCGCTGCTGACGGGTTTCCTGTTCGTGGGGGGCTACGCCTTCCTGCGATACGCCTACAAGGTGACGGACAGCACGCCGTTTACCCAGGAGATCGTGCTTATCATCCTGGGCACAGTGGCCACCGTTCTGATCACCGCCATGCTGCTCAACAAGCAGACGGCTGTGGAGATCCAGAAAGAGCAGAACATCAAGTTTATCGAACTCAAGACCAAGACCTACGAGGAACTGCTGAAGAAAATCGAGGACATGTCGCTGTCGGTGAATGTGACCAACGACGACATCATCCGACTGCAGTTCATCACCCACCGCCTGGCCATTTTTTCCTCACCGCAGGTGCTGGAGGAATTCCAGCGCTTCCTGGAAGTGCTGACCCGCTCGGCCCGCGACGGCAAGATCGGGCGCGACGACGCCAGTGCCATGGCCGAAAGTCTGGCCAACCTGACGGTGCGCATCCGGGCAGACCTGATCGGCGAGATGGACGCCCTGGGCAACTTCAGCCAGGAGCAGATCAAGCGGCAGATCCTGCGCAACTCCAGTGAATCCATGGAACTCAACCGGGCGCTGAACTAAAAGGAATCTCTTCACCGTGAACAAGTGGACCAAGGGTATCGTCATCATCACCGGGCTTCTTCTCTTTGGCTATTTCAGCGGCCTGTTCCGCCCGGAGCTGAACGTGTACCAACGCGGCAAGCGCTACCAGAAATTTCTCGACCAGCCGGCGCCGGATGTGGTTACCACGACCCTGGACGGAAGCCGGTGGTCGCTGCGGGACCAGAGGGGCAAGGTGGTTCTGATCGACTTCTGGGCCACCTGGTGCGGTCCCTGCGTGGCGTCCATTCCCAAGATGAAAAAGATCTTCGAGCGCTACCGCCACAACCCCGCCTTCCTGATGGTGGGCGTCTCTCTGGACGACGATGCCGCCGATGTCCGCAAATTCGTGGCGGACCAAAAAATAGGGTGGCTGCAACTGTTCGAAACCGGCGCCGGCCGCAACAACCGTTTTGCCGCGGCCTTCAACATCAACGCCATCCCTTCCGTGTGGCTCATCGACAAGCAGGGGCGCGTGGCGGCCGTCGACCTGGCTTCCGAAGAGAAAATCATCGGGAAAATCGACGCCCTGCTATGACCCTCACAGCCAGTCGGTGAGGGAAAAGCCGATGCCGATGCTGTTGACGTAGTGGTTGTAGTCGATAAGGCTCTCTCCATACCCGTTGAAATACTGCACGTACCCCTTCAGGTAGGGCCAGCCTGGAAAGGGAAAGCTCCAGCTCAGCTCCACGGCGCCCCGGGAAAAACCGGACTCCAGGTTGTTGCGCGACATGAGGCTGAAGACGTGGCCGCGCCACGCATAGGAAGCCCAGAATTCATAATGCCCCAGATAGTCCGTGATGTCCGGGTTGTCGTCGTCGTCCCCGCTTTCGGGCAACCGGTACCAGGGCTTGATGCTCAGCGCCAGGTTCCCGCGCTCTACGGTCAGCCAGGCGAACAGGCGGTTCCAGGAGCGTGACAGCATGCCGCCGCGGCCGTTGGACTGGTGGTTGAACCCGAAGGAGTTCCAGGTGTTGCGGAACCCGAAAAGCTCCCAGTTGGGGTGGAACTGCACCCAGACTTCGGGTTCGTGGTTGGTCTCGCGGAAGGGCGAGGACTCGTCGGTGTTGTAAACCTGCCAGAAGGAGCGGTTGGTGTAAGCGCCGAAAATGTCCAGAGTGTCGTTGAACAACCCCACCAGGAGGGGAAACTTCAGGCTGAGCTGAAACTTGGCCTCGGTTCGGTCGAACCCCAGGTCCATATCCCGCTCCGGCTCCCGGTACAGGTCTTCGTTGTAGCCGATACGGTTGTAGCTGGCGATCAGCAGGTAGTTGGGCTTGTGGGCCATGATGGTGAATGGCTTCAGCACGTTCACCCGTTCCTGATTGATGCGCCGGGTGACGAGCGCCTTCGGCTTTTGCCCGATGCGCTCCGAAGGGCCGGCGGCCGCCAGCTTCTCCCGACAACTTCTCCGTAGTTCACCGATGGTCGTATCCGGCGGAGCATTGTCCAAGGCCCGGACCATGCAGTCATGCAGCTCGTCGGCCCGCAGAGGGGATACCGGCATGCAGATAACCAGGAATATGATGGCCGAAAGAAGGAACACGACGCGCCACGGCTTCGTTTCGCGGTGCATGTCTCCTGTTCTCATAGCGGATATCCTTTTTGCGGTGCCGGTCCCCCCTGACCCGCGGGAGCGGCCGGCACCGCTGCCGGTCATCAGGTGTAGTCGTAGACCCCCTTGCCGGTCTTGCGGCCCAGGCGCCCGGCGCGCACCAGTTTTTTAAGGTAGGGAGCCGGCATGTACTTGTCTCCCATCTCCTCGTGCAGGCCCTTCATGACGTGCAGCATGGTGTCCAGGCCCACCAGGTCGGCCAGCGCCAAAGGGCCGATGGGGTGGTTGCAGCCCAGCACCATGCCCTTGTCGATGTCCTCGGCGCTGGCGACACCTTCTCCCAGCACCAGGAAGGCCTCGTTGATCATGGGGCACAGAATGCGGTTGACGGCAAAGGCCGGCGCTTCCTCCACGATGATGACCTCCTTGCCGAGGGACTCGCCCCACTGCCGCGCCACGGCCAGGGTGTCATCGGAGGTCTGGTAGCCGCGGATGATCTCCAGCAGCTTCATGACCGGCACGGGATTGAAAAAGTGGGTGCCGATGAACTTTTCGGGCCGGTCGGTGACAGCCGCCAGCTCGGTGATGCTCAGACCCGAGGTGTTGGTGAAAAACAGGCAGTCGGCCGACACGATGCCGCTGAGCTCCTCGTAGAGGGCCTTTTTGACGTCCATGACCTCGATGATGACCTCCACCACCACGTCCGCGCCCGCGGCGGCCTCCTTGAGCTCCAGGGTGGGGGTGATCCTGTCCAGGACGGCGTCCATGTCGGCCTGGACCATCTTGCCCTTCTTCACGGCGCGCTCCAGGTTTTTCCGGATGGTCGCCATGCCCTTGTCCACGAAGCGCTGCTCGATGTCGCGCAGCGTCACCTCGTAACCGGCCTGGGCGCACACCTGGGCAATGCCGTTTCCCATCAGACCGGCGCCTACGACACACACTTTCTTGATGTCCATGTTGTTCTCCTTTCCCTGAAAAATAGCTGTGCAACGAAATGCACAAAGGTTTAAAGCCAGCGGTCCCCGCCCCGGGCTTCGCTTGCCCGGTGGTTACGGCCGGAAAATATCGTCGTACCGCGTCCTCAGGTCCCGCTTCAGTATCTTGCCGGTGGGGGTCTTGGGAAGCTCCTCCACGAAAATGATCTTCTTGGGCACCTTGAAAGGCGAGAGCCGGGCCCGGCAGTGCGCCAGCATCTCTTCTTCGGTGGCGCTCTGGCCGGCCTTGAGCTTGATGACCGCCGAGACGGCCTCCACCCACTTGGGGTGGCTGACGCCCACCACGGCGACCTCCTCCACGGCGGGGTGCAGGTAGATGGCCTCCTCCACCTCCCGCGAGGCCACGTTCTCCCCGCCGGTCTTGATCATGTCCTTCTTGCGGTCCACCACCGTGATGTAGCCGTCCTCGTCCAGCACGCCCAGGTCGCCGGAGTGGAACCACCCGCCGGCCATGGCCTCCTCGGTCTTGTCCGGGTCCTTGAAGTACATGGTCATGACGTGGGGCCCACGGCCGCAGATCTCGCCGGGCACGCCGACCTGGGTGACGGGATTGCCCTGCGTATCCTCGAGCCGCGTTTCCATGTGCAGTCCGCCCTTGCCGGCGGAGCCGATCTTGTCCATGGCGTCCTCGGCCTTGAGCACGGTGTGGTAGGGCGCCAGTTCGGTCTGGCCGTAATAGTTGTAGACCCCCGCACCGGGAAACTTTTCCAGCAGTTCACGCAGGATCTCGGTGGGCATGATGGAGGCGCCGTAGTAGCACTTGGTCAGGCTCGAGAGGTCGTATTTTTCGAAATCCGGGTGCCGCAGCATGCCGATCCACACCGTGGGCGGCGCAAAGAACATGGTGGCCTTAAAATCAGCAATGCTTTTGAGGATCTGGCCGATGTCGGGTCCTATGAGCACGTTGGTCCCGCCGATCCAGAAAATGGGGTTCAGGAACACGTCGCGCTGGGCGCAGTGGTAGATGGGCAGGGCGTTGATGTTCACATCGCTGGACTCGTAGCGGCCGTCGATGATGCAGCCCATATACTCGGCGATGAGCGACTGGTTGCTGATGATGACGCCCTTGGGCAACGACTCGGTGCCGGAGGTGTAGGTCATCTGCACGGGGTCCTCGATTCTCAGGATGACATCGGGCGCCGTGGTGGGGTAGGTGCTGTACCAGTCGTCGAAATTCAGGAAACCGGACGGCGCCTCCCCGCCCTGGCCCTGGTCGGACCAGACCAGGGTTTTGACCGAGGGCATCTTGTCCAGCACGTCCTTCACCTGGGGGTACAGCGTGTCCTCGACGATGAACACCTTGCTCTCGGAGTGATTGATGCAGTAGGCGATGTCTTCGCCTCCCAGCAGGTAGTTGATGGCCAGGTAGATGGCGCCGATCTTGGCGCTGCCCAGCCAGGTGAGCACGTGGTGGTGGGTGTTGTGGGCCAGGATGGCCACCCGGTCGTATTTCTCGACCCCCAGGTCCGCCAGGGCGTGGGCCACCTGGTTGCACTCGTCTTCCAGCTGCGGATAGGTCCGGGACGCGTCGTTGAAAACGAGGGCCGTTTTTTCCGGAAAATGGTAGGCCGTGCGGCGCAGCATGTCGGCGATGACCCAGCGGTTGATGGCGTTGTTGCGCGCCATGATGAACGCGATGTTCTCTTTGTTGATGACGTTGTACCTGGCCCTGTCCTGCTCGGAAAGCGGTGCTTGCGAATGCGCCATGATACGGCCCTCCTTTTCCTGTGCGTGGCTTGTCATTACCGGCAGACCCGCTGTTTATCCACGGCTGCCCTGCGGCGCCCCGTACCGCCCCCTCTGTTCAGACAAAAGGGTACACACGCCTGCGGGGTCGTCGTCTCCCGTTCCGACGATGGTTTTAATGGCCGCGGACATCCCTGTCAATCTTTCCGCGGATGACGCGCTTTTCCCGGTTACAGGATCTGCTTGAGAAAAAGATGTGTGCGATCGTACCTGGCACCGGAGAAAAACGTTTCCGGATCCGCCTGCTCCACGATCTCGCCGCTGTCCATAAAAACCACCCGGTCGGCCACGGTTCTGGCAAACCCCATTTCATGCGTCACGCAGATCATGGTCATCCCCTCCCGGGCCAGTTCAACCATCACGTCCAGGACCTCTTTGATCATCTCCGGATCAAGCGCCGAAGTCGGTTCGTCGAACAGCATGATCCTGGGATTCATGCAGAGGGACCTGGCAATGGCGGCCCGCTGCTGCTGGCCCCCGGACAGCTGGCCCGGATACTTGCCGGCCTGATCCGGTATCCGCACCCGTTCCAGGTACTGCCTGGCGATTTTCTCGGCCCGGTTGCGGGGAATGCGGTGCACCCACATGGGTGCGAAGATAAGATTCTCCAGTATGGTCATGTGGGGAAAAAGGTTGAAATCCTGAAAAACCATCCCGGTCTGACGACGAACCTTGTGGATATGCTTCATATTCCGGGTCAGTTCGATGCCGTCAACGATGATGGTCCCGGATTCATGGATTTCCAGGCGGTTGATACAGCGGATGAGGGTGGATTTCCCGGATCCGGACGGCCCGCAGATAACGATGCGCTCGCCCCTGGCGACATCCAGGTTGATGTCTTTGAGAACATGAAAGTTCCCAAACCACTTGTTGACATCCCGCATCTGGATAACAGGGGCTTGCGCCCCCTGGTCCCCATTTCGCTTCGTTGCGTTACTCATTGCCGCCCTGTCGCTCGAGAGACCGGCCATAGCGGCTCATGGAAAAACAGATGACCCAGTAGACGAAGGCGCAGAATACATAGGCCTCGGCATCGAACCCCAACCAGTTGGGATCCTGGATGGAAGCCCTTGTCATACCCAGGAAATCCAGGAGTCCGACAATGATCACCAGCGAGGTGTCCTTGAAAAGAGCGATGCACCGGTTGATCATCGAGGGGATCACGTGACGCAGGGCCTGGGGCAACACGACGAGCACGGTGGTTTTCCAGTAGTTTAAGCCCAGGGATTTGGCCGCGTCGTACTGGCCCGCGGGAATGGCCTGCAGGCCCCCGCGCACCACTTCGGCCATGTAGGCGGCTGAAAAAAGGATGATGCCGATCTGGACCCGCAGCATATTGTTGATTTCCATGCCCACCGGCAGAAACAGGGGCAGCATCACCGAAGCCATAAACAGGATGGTGATCAGCGGCACTCCGCGTATGGGTTCGATGATGCCCACGCACAGCGCCCGGATGACGGACAGCTGTGAATAGCGCCCCAGCGCCAGGAGAATGCCCAGGGGAATGGACACCATGATGCCGATGACGGCCAGTCCGAGGCTCAGCATCAGCCCTCCCCACAGCGACTGGTCGACGACCGTCAGCCCCCACCCGCCGTTGATCAGCCAGAAACAGCCGGCTGTCCCGACGACCCACAACAGGACGAGCTTCCTGGCGCTGAACAGCCGAAAAATGGAAAGTGCCGACAGCACGACGAACAGTATTCCGGCCAGAATCGGCCGGGTCAGGTGTTCGGCCGGGTACATGCCCACCATCAGCACGCGAAACTTGTCGGCCACGAACACCCAGCAGGCCCCGTCGTTGCCGGCCGTGCATGCATCGCGGCCACCGGTCCACACGGCGTCGAACAGCGCCCAGGAAAACAGTGGCGGCACCACCTTGACAAGCAGCAGCAGGATCAGGATGGTCAGCAGAGAATTATACCAGCCGTTGAACAGGTTATTCCGCAGCCATCCGACGACGCCCACGGTCTGGAGCGGCGGGGGCCGATCGGGCTTGGGCTGAAAGACCAGCAGTCCGGGTGGGGCTGTCGACGCGGTTGAAGTCATGGCACTTTATTCCACAAGCTGCACCCTTGAATTGATGATGTTCATGACAAGGGAAATGATCAGGTTGATGGCCAGATAGACCGCCATCCACAGTCCGATGATCTCTATGGCCTGGTCGTTTTGTCCGATAATGGTTCCGCCCACAGAGACCATATCCGGATACCCGATGGCCACGGCCAGGGAGCTGTTCTTCACCAGGCTGGTATAGTCGTTGGTGGTGGCGGGAATGATGACACGCAGCGCCTGGGGGAGAATAATGCGCCGCATGATGACCCCCTTGCCGACCCCGAAAGACTTGGCGGCATCCATCTGCCCTTTGGGCACCGACTGGATGCCGGAGCGTACATTCTCACCGATGAAGGCCGCCGTGTAAAGCACCAGGCCCGTCATCAGGGCCGAAAACTCGGGCCGCAGCACAATTCCCCCGCGAAAGTTGAAGCCCTTGAGCACCGCGTATTCCCATTTCAGAGGACTGCCCAGCAGGAAAAAAACGGCCGCCGGCAAACCGACAATCACGACCAGGCCGATACGGAACGTCGGCAGCACCGTGCCGGTCTTCTGGCGGTGGGACTCCGCCCAGCGGGAAAAGAAAACCACGCCGACGATGGCCAGTGCAAGGGCCGCGGCCACCAGTCCAAAACCTGACTGAAAGAGCGGTCTTGGCAGATACAGTCCCCGGTTGTTGAGGAAACAGTGCCCCAGAAAGCGGAGGCTGGCACGCGGCCCCGGCAGGCCCGCCAGGACCACGGTGTAGAAAAAAAAGAGCGTCAGCAGGAGAGGAACGTTGCGCAGCGTCTCGACATAGACTTCGGCAAGCTTTGCCACCAGCCAGTTGCTGGACACGCGGGCAACACCGACCAGCACCCCCAGCAGGGTGGCCAACAGTACGCCGAGAGCTGAAACGTAAAGCGTGTTCAACACGCCCATCAGAAAAGCGTAGCCGTACGTGTCGGCCGGAGAGTAGGGCAACAGGGTGTTGCTGATGGGCAGCCCGGCCTCCACCGAGAAAAAGCCGAAGCCTGAAGCGATGTTGCGGGCCTCCAGATTGGCCTGGGTGTTGCTGAAAAGCCGATATCCCATCCACATGATACCGGCCACGACACCCAGTTGCAGTAAGTACACGGCCGCCTGGCGACCGCTGTGTCGGTATGGATGCATTTCCATCTGTACCCGGCTGAAAGCCGTTGTGCCTCTTAAAAAGAAGTTCTCCGCTTCGCCTGTGCGAAGCGGAGAATGGTCACACACTCATGCATTAACGGATCGGCATGGCATACAGCAGCCCGCCCTGCTTCCATTGCCGGTTCAGGCCCCGGGGAATTTTGAGCTTGGTGCCGGGGCCGAAATGGCGATTGTAAATTTCACCGTAATTGCCCACCGCCTGGATGGCGCGCACCAGCCAGTCCTTGTCCAAACCCAGAAATCCGCCTACGTCACCAGTGACACCCAGCATGCGCTGGATCACAGGATTCTTGGTTTCCTTTTTGATTTTCAGGACATTTTCCTGGGTGACGCCGTACTCTTCTGCGGCGACCAGGCCGTCGATCACCCAGAAAACGATGTCTTTCCACTGGTTGTCGCCATGGCGCACGAGCGGAGAAAGCGGCTCTTTTGAAATGATCTCCGGCAGGATCACGTGGCTCTTGGGGTCGGCCACGGTGGTGCGCAGGGACGCCAGCTGACTGACGTCCGTGGTAAAGGCATCGCAACGGCCGGAAGTGTATGCGTTGAAGGCTTCTTTCTTTCCGTCAAAAACCACCGCCTCTATCTTGAGATTGTTGGCTCTGGCAAAGTCGGCCAGGTTCAGTTCGGTGGTGGTGCCCGACGTCACGCACACCGTGGCGCCGTCCAGCTGTTTGGCGGAGGTTACCCCCGATTTGCTGGGTACCATGAATCCCTGCCCGTCATAAAAAACCACAAACGTAAAGTCCACGCCCTGCTTGGCGTCTCTTTTCATGGTCCAGGTAGTCGTGCGGGAGGTGATGTCGACCTGGCCCGAAGATACCGCCACGATCTTTTGCTTGGAAGTCAGCGGCACAAATTTCATCTTTTCGGCATCACCCAGAACCGCAGCGGCTACGGCGCGCCCCATGTCCACATCGAAGCCTACCCAGCGCCCGGTGGAGTCCGGTATGGAAAAACCGGGGACCCCCTCGCTGACCCCCAGGGTAAGATACCCCTTGGCTTTGACGTCCGCCAGGGTACTTGCGAAACTCTGCGTTGCCGTTACGGCGAAAACACATAACATCACAACCAGCATTTTTTTCGTTCTCATCAACGCCTCCTCAGCTTAGGGTTGGATAAAAGGGTACCCGGGGGGACAACAACGGGCAACTATTCGGGAGCGGAAATGTTCAACCGGCCGACAGTACCTGGTTGTAATGGCCACAGCCCCCGCTGTCAATCTTTCCCCTCGGAAAATGGTCCGTCTTCGTGTATGCCGAAATGCAAAACGGCGGAGCGAAAACCGCTCCGCCGTCTGTAAAATCGGTACGCCAGACCGATCTTTCAGGCTACTTGATCCAGCGCGGTACGATGAACTTGTAGTTTCCGTAAGGCTTGATGGGCGGATCGGTGTAGATGGCGATCAGTTCGCCGCCCTGCACCTGGTAGTGCACGATCGGGGCGCCGGGCTGGGCGCGCAGAACGTTGTCCTTGTCCCACTTGATCTGGCCCAGCAGGCCCTTGTAGCCGTTGTCTTTGAGGTACTTGTTGACGGCCTTGAAGTTGTAAGCGTCACCGACGTTCTTGACGGCGTTGGCCCAGGCCTTGACAGCCGTGTAGGTGATCCAGGAGCCGGCCGGGATCTGGTGCTTGTAGAGTTTGACGTACTTGTCGATCCAGGCCTGGGCGGCCGGGTTGGGGGCCTTGGGACCGGGCAGGCCGCTGGGCATCTCGCCCACGATGCCGTCGGCGTCCTTGCCCAGGTTCTGCAGCACCTCACGCGGCGTGATGCCCCAGCCGTAGCTCAGGATGGACTTTGTGGGCCGCTTGATGAACTGGCGGAAGAAGGTGATGACTTCCTGGGCACTGGGGATCTCGACGTGGATGATGGCCGGCTTGATGCGCCGGATCTGGGTCAGGATGGCCCCCCACTCGTTGGTGCCGTATGGAACGGTCTCGCGCTTGGCGACCTTCCAGCCTTTTTCCTTAAAGCTCTTTTCCAGGGTGTCGCCCACCTCGACGCCCCAAGAGTCGTCGGTGTTGATGATGACGACCTTGTTGTTGGGGTACTTGTAGGGCAGGGTCATCAGCAGGCGGAACATGCTCTTGGCCTGCTCGACACCCACATCGGTGAGCTGGTAGATGTTGTAGTATTTCTTGGGGTCTTCGCGGAACACGTCCACCGCCGCCTGGGATCCGTCATCGGCGAAAAAGGGCGCATCGTACTTGCCGTAGGCGCGCACGTCCTGGCCCCAGCCGGCCCAGCCGGCGTGCACCGAGGCCACCTTCTTCTGGCCGCACAGGTAGTCGGCGCCCTGCATGACCACCTCGGGTGCAAATTCCTTGGAGTCATAGCGGATGATCTCCAGCTGCTTGCCCAGCAGGCCGCCGGCCTCGTTAATCTCGTCGATGGCCATCTTGATGCCCTTGAAATAGTCCTGCCCCGAACCGGTGTAGGCACCGGTCATGGCCAGGGGCACGCCCACGGGAATGGTGTCGGCCGCCGAGGCTGTGCCGCCAAAAGCCGCCAGAAACAGAATCGTAACTGCCAACAATGCGAATTTTCTCATCATACATCCTCCTTTACTTACTGTTGTGGTTGATCTTCGTTTGCCTGTAAACCGTCGCGCGCCGGCCGCGATCCGTCCAGGGACGGCCGGCCCTTATGTTATCCGCCTCAGGCGGCGGGCGCCTCGGCCTCCGCCGGCTTGAGCCAGAACCCCATCACCCCGTTGGGCAGCAGCAGCACCAGGATCACCACCAGGGCGCCCATGACCATGGCGCGGTAAGTTCCCAGGGGCGCCAGCAGCTCGTTGGCGATCACGGTGATGAAGGCTCCCAGAATGGTCCCGGGAAACATACCGATGCCGCCCACCACCACCATCACCATCAGGGTGCAGAACAGGTCCAGCTCCAGCATGCGCGTGGAGATCATGCCGATATAGTGCCCATAGAAGGCGCCGATCACGCCGGTCAAAAAAGACGTCAGTGCGAACACCATCAGCTTGTATTTAAAGGCGCTGACCCCCAGGCTCATGGCAAAATCCTCGGAGTCTTTGAGCGCCAGGAAGGCCGTGCCCCAGTGCGACTTGATGACCACCAGAATGACCGCCGTGCAGGCCATGGCCAGCAGCAGCGCAAAATAGAAGGTGGGTACCAGGTTGGCCGAACTGAAGGAGTAGCCGAAAATGCGGATGGGCGGGATGGTCAGGATCCCCACCGACCCGCCCGAGCCCAGCGCCATGCCGATCTTGCCCCGCAGCAGCGGCATCAGCGTCATGTGCACCCCGAAGGTCACCAGCGCCACGTAGGGCCCTGCCAGCTTCAGGCAGGGCAGGCCCACCAGCACGCCGATGAGTGCCGTGAACAGGCCGGCCAGCAGCATGGCCAGCACCGCCGGCACCCCCAGGTTCACCGAGAAGATGGCCGAGGAGTATGCACCGATGGCGAAAAAGGCCACCTGCCCGAAGGAAAAAATGCCCGCAAACCCCATAATGAGGTCCCAGCAGGAGGCCACCACGGCCCAGATGAGGCACATGATCAGGATGTGCATTATGAAACGGATGTCTCCCACGAACAGGGGCGCCGCGGCCACCAGGCCGAAGGTGCCGCCCATTATCGTCGCCATGCGTTTGAAACTCATGCTTCCTCAACTCTTTCCCATCAGCCCCTGGGGACGCACCACCAGGGTGGTTAACAACAGAATAAAAAGGGCGATCATACCGTAGCTCATGCCGAATCCCCATCCCACAAAAGCCTCCATCATGCCGATGATAAAGGCCGCGTACAGGCCGCCGCGGATGGACCCCATGCCGCCGAAGGCCGTGATCACCCAGGACTTGACCATGATGGCGCCGCCGGACATGGGCGAGATAAAATACTTCTGGCTCAGCAGGATGCCGCCGAAGCCCACCATGACGGTGGAAATCGCAAAGGTGGCGGCAAAAATGCGCTCCTTGGGAATGCCCACGATGCGGGCGCCCTCGGGGTTCTGGGCCACGGCCTTGACGGCCATGCCGATGCGCGTGTTGTTGAGCAGCCAGCCGAACAGCAGGATGCCGCCGATGGACAGAAAGAAGATGGTGATGTCCAGGTAGGTGAACACCAGTTGCCCGATTTCCAGGGTTCCTTCCAGGATCGGCGGCAGAGACTTTACGCGGCCGCCGAAAACCACCACGTACAGGTTGTCCATGAACAGCGCCAGCCCCAGGGTCATCATCATGACCTTGTTTTCCCAGTCCTCGTACTTGCGAAGCGGCGCCACCAGCACCTTTTCCAGCAGGTAGCCCACCACGAACAGCACGGGCACCACGGCCAGGAAAATGGAAAAATACCCTCCGGCCAGGCCTACGATACCGATCAGTATCCAAGCGCAGTAGCCGCCCAGGTTAAAAAAGGACCCATAGGCGAAGTTGAAGGCCTTGGTCACGCCGTAGATCAGGGTCAGCCCCACGGCCATCAGGGCATAGACCGATCCGTTGGTCAGGCCGCTGATGATGACGTCGACAATTTCGTACAGCAGCAGTATGGTGTCTTCACTGATATGCATGAAATGCATGGTGGTCCCGCCCTTGTGTCACATTCCCAGAAAAATTTCCTTGAGCGCCTCGTTGTTCAGGGCCTCACCGCTGTCGCCCTCGAAGGAGATGCGCCCCTCCTCGATGACGTAAACGCGGTCGGCCAGGTCGGTGATGCGCGGAATATTCTGCTCCACCAGCAGCACGGTCTTGCCCTGGCGGTTGATCTCCTTGATGATGTTGAACACCTCGATGCGCAGACTGGGCTGCAGCCCCAGCGACGGTTCGTCGATGCACAGCAGGTCCGCGTTGGACATCAGCCCGCGGGCCACGGCCAGCATGCGGGCCTCGCCGCCGCTCATGGTGGCGGCCATCTGGCCGCGGCGTTCCTTGAGCCTTGGGAAAAGGGTAAACACCCGCTCCAGGTTCTGCTTCTCGTGGGGGCGGGCGTTCTTCGAATAGGCCCCCAGCTTGAGGTTTTCCAGCACCGTCATCTGCGGAAAGAGTTCGCGGTTCTCGGCGATATAGATGATGCCGCGGTTGACGATCTTTTCGGCCGGCAGGCCGTTGATATTCTGGCCGTTGTGCTCGATGCGCCCCTCTACCCGCTCGGCCAGGCCGCAGATGGACTTGAGCAGGGTGCTCTTGCCGTGGCCGTTGGGGCCCAGAATGACCACCACCTCCCCCGACTTGATCTGGATGGACACCTTTTTGAGGACGTGGAACTGGCCGTAAAAGGCATCGATGTCAATTACTTTCAGCACTTTGTTCTCCCAGGTAAATTTCGCAGACGCGCGGGTCGCTGGTCACTACCTCGGGATCGCCGAAGGCGATCTCGGTGCCGGTTTCGATGATCAGCAGCTTTTCGGTCAGCTCGGTGAGCACGCGCATGAAGTGCTCGATGATGATGATGGTGATACCCCGGTCGCGGTTGATGGCAACGATGAGGTCCATCAGCTGCCGGATCTCGGTGGCGTTGGAGCCGGCCATGGGTTCGTCGAGCATCAGCAGTCTGGGCCGCGTGGCCAGGGCCGCGGCGATCATCAGCTTCTTCTTGCCCAGCAGGTTGAGCTGGGCGGTGGGATGGCCCAGCTGCGCGTCGAGCCCCACGAAGGAGATGACCTCGCGCACGTAGTCCGGATCGTAGCGGCCAGGATCCCCGAAACGGTTGCCCACGGCCACGTTCTCGGCAACGCTCAGGCTGGGAAAGGTGTGCGGCACCTGGAAGGTCCGGGCGATGCCGAGCTGCGAGATGCGGTGCGGCGGCAGCCCGCTGATGTCGCGGCCGTCAAAGGTGATCTTACCCTCGTAGGGGTAGAAGCCGGTGATCAGGTTGTAGACCGTGGATTTGCCGGCGCCGTTGGGGCCGGCGATGCCGAAAATCTGCCCGTCCTCGACCGTGAAGCTCAGGTTGTTAACGGCCACCAGTTCGCCGAATTTCTTGGTGACGTTCGAAAGGGTCAGCATACCTCAGAATCCCCCTTTCCGCTGCTGGAGGGCAGCGGCGCCCGCGGTCTGCGCCACGGCCGCCCGGTGCGTGTCGATCCACGCCAAAAGGCGCACGCTGTGGCGCAGGTACCGCAGGTACTCGTCCTCATCCGGGGCACTGGCGGCGGCAAACTGGCTTACGCACCATTGCACCAGGTACGCATCGGCCACCGCCAGCAGCGCGGGCAGCAGGGCGCACTCTCCCTTCCCGATGGGCGCCAGCCCGCCATGTTCCAGCAGGCAGCGCTGGTAGCTCCCCAGGAAACGCGCCATCTTGTCCAGCCGCATCTCCCCGTCGCGCTCATCGTTCCAGCGGCTGCAGAAGTAGACCATGGCCAGGCAGACATCGAACAGGCGCAGGTCCATCTTGGCCCAGTCAAAGTCGAACAGTCCCGTCGCCGCATCCCCTTCCCACTTCAGGTTGCCGGGGTGATAGTCGCAGTGGATGGCAATAACGGGCACTCCCGAAGCCCCTCGCGGCGTCAGCTCCGTTCGATCCAGGACCTCCAGGATGCCGTCTAGGTGCCGACGAAAGTATTTGAACACCGCTCTGTCGTCCGGCCAGCGCGCCTGCCGCTGCAGCATCCCCGGCAGGCGGGGCCACAGTTCCAGGATGGGGGGCTCGCGGCGCCGGAATCCGCCGGGATCGAAATCGCGCACGGCGTTGTGAAAAGCGGCCAGCAGGTTTCCGGCGCTCTCAAACTCGGCATCGGACAGATCCGGCCGGTCCCAGGAATAGCGGTCCTCTCCGGCCAGGAACTCGTAGACCGCGAAAAATCGCCCGCTATCGGCCGGGCGGACGACGCTGTCACCCTGCCGGCTTCTGATTACGGCCGCCACCTGGTGCAGGCCGTTTTCGATGGCGTGGTCGATCAGCCTGTGCTCGAAACGGATCTCGCCAAGGTCGATGTCGGACTTGTAGCGGCGCACGAAGACCTGCGCCACGGCACCGCTCTTTTCCACCCGCACGCCGAAGCTGCGGTTGGTAAAGCCGCCGAAGATCTCGCGGACATCGGAGACCCGGCCGATGTCGTAAAAGCGTTCCACGACGGCGGCCACCTGTTCATATGTCGCATCGGCGTAATTCATACACCCGGGTTTTCCCTGCGGGCGGTTTCGGCCCACTCGTCAAAGGCCGCCAGGTTGGCGGTGGTGTGGTAGTCCACATGGTAGTCGCCGCTGGCGACGCGGCTGATGACGTCGAAGGCCTGGGGGTCTTCGGGCAGATGCAACGGCAGCAGGGGATGCTCCCCGCCCCGGGCTTTGCGCTCGTGCAAGTAGTCGCGCTGAGCCGCGCAGTCGGCGATGAAGGCCATCTCGCTGAAAAAGTTCAGGTTGTCCAGCACCCCGAAACAGTGGCGGGCGTTGTGTACGCCGTACTCGCACAGGATGCGCCGGCCGCGGATGCCGTCGGCCAGTGCGGTCTCGTCCACCTTCTTGTGCTGCGTGCTGCCGCCGGACTGCACCGTGGGCAGCCCCGTGACCCACAGGTTCAGCCGCGCCACGGCCACGTTGAGCAGGTTCATGGCGTCGTGGGAGTACATCAGGTCCCCGTCCGGGGCCGTGGTGCAGGGCATGCCGCCGAACATGCACAGCATGCCGGGGCGGATGGTCTGCGCCACGGCCAGCATGAACAGCACCTCTGCGTGGGTGATGAGGATGCAGCCCTCGGGGGTCTGGGGCGCCGTGCGGCCGGCCAGCGGCATGGTGGTCAGGCGCAGGTGATTGCCGGCCCGGGCGGTGCGCATGAGCGCGTCCATCATGTCGTCCATGCAGCTCAGCGGCGACTTGACGCCGCAGATGGAGTCGTGCCAGTCGTCGCGCCCGGAGAACCATTTGACAGCGGTCTCGTCGTCCATGTAGGCGCTGCAGGTGACCTTGATACAGTCGTCCAGGCGGTCCATGATCTGGTTGCAGCGCAGGGGGTCGCCCTTGTGCACCTTGACCGGCTGGCTGAGAAAGCGCACCACGTCCAGGTTGTCGCCGATGACGCCGATAAGATGTTCCAGTTCCTCGTAGGTGGCCGGCAGGGGGAAGGGGTCGTCCTCACGGTACAGAAACGGCGGGATGCCGCCGATGCCCAGGGTGTTGAGCCCCTCGTCGCCCGGATAGGTCTTGGCGGCGCTGTCGATGCTCTGGTCCACGAGTTCGGGAAGCACGTAGATGCGGCCCTGGGACGGATCGTAGCCGGCCAGGCCGGTGCCCTCCAGCAGTTCGATCACCGCCCGGTTGGCCGTTTCGATGCCGACTTCCGCCAGCACGGCCTTGGTGGTCTCGTGGATGCGCCGGTAGGCCGCCAGCTCGGCCTCCAGCGCCGGCCGATGCTCGGCCGGTGCGCTCTCAATTTCCCGTTGAATGTCGATTTTCACGCCGCCGTTCTCCACACAGATAAAAAGCGTTCGTCCCGCCTGCAATCCACACGCGGAAAAAACGCGCTCAGGCCAGGGCCTCGTCGATGATCTCGACGATGTCCTTGACTTCCACCGATCCCTCCCGGGCCAGAATGCCGTCGCGCAGCATGGTGGCGCAGAACGGGCAGGCCGCCGCCACCGTCGACGCCCCGCTGGCCAGCACCTCGTCGGCGCGCACGAAGTTGATGCGCTCGCCCAGGGTCTCCTCCATGAACATGCGTCCCCCGCCTGCGCCGCAGCAGAAGCCCTTGTCGCGGCTGCGCTCCATTTCGATGAGCGGACGGCCCGCGTTCATGGACACCACCAGGTCCCGCGGCGCATCGTAAATCCCGTTCCAGCGCCCCAGGTAGCACGAGTCGTGAAAGGTCACCGGCCCCAGGGATTTTCCCGCAGGCACCAGCCGGCCCTGCTTGTGAAGATCGAAGAGAAATTCGCTGTGGTGCACCACCTGGTAGTTTCCGCCAAACTGCGGATACTCGTTCTTGATCACGTTGAAACAGTGCGGGCAGCCCGTCAGGATCTTTTTGGGCTTGTACTGGTTGAGCACTTCGACGTTCTGCTGGATCAGCATCTGCGCCAGGTACTCGTTTCCGGTCCGGCGCGCCAGGTCCCCGTTGCAGCTCTCCTCGGGGCCCAGGATGGCGAAGTTAACCCCGGCCTTGTGCAGCACCCGCGCCATGGCCTGGGCGATCTTCTTGCCGCGGTCGTCGAAAGACCCCGCGCAGCCCACGAAGTAGAGCACCTCGGCGTCGGGCCTGTCGCTCATCAGCGGCACGTCCAGTCCCTTGGCCCAATCCGCGCGGGTGTCGTTGGCAAAGCCCCAGGGATTGGACTGGTTCTCCAGGTTGTTAAAAGTCTCCTGCATCTCCGGCGGGAAATTGGCCTCCATCAGGACCTGGTACTTGCGGGCCTCGATGACCAGGTCCAGGTGCGCGATGTTCACCGGGCAGATATCCTCGCAGGCGCGGCAGGTGGTGCACGACCACAGCACGTCCGGCGTCACCGGCGCGCCTTCGCGCACCACGGGCAGAACGTCTTCGTACTTTTGCGCCAGGATTTTCTCGGCCTGCGTCAGCAGGTCCACCTTGAAGTCGTGGACCAGCGACTTGGGCGAAAGGGGTTTTCCCGTGTTGGCCGCCGGGCACTGCTCCTCGCAGCGGCCGCACTCGGTGCAGGCGTACAGGTCGAGCACGTTTTTCCAGTTGAGCTCGGACACCTTGCCCAGGCCGAAGGTCTCGGCCTCCTCGTCCTCGATGTCGGTGACCGCGATGGCCTTTTCCCGCTCCAGCGGCTTTAAAAAGACATTGGGCGCCGCCGCCAGCAGGTGCAGGTGCTTGGAGCCGGGGATGTAGACCAGAAAACCGAGGATGGTCAGGATGTGAATCCAGTAACAGATCTCGAAGCCCGCGATGACCTGCTGCGGCGCCAGGCGGTCCAGTCCGAAAAAGGTCACCAGACGCCCCGAGACCGGGAACACCCCGCGGTAGTCGAAACCGGCGTAAGACACCGGCAGCAGGGTCTCGAAGGCGTTGATCAGCAGGAAGGTGACGATGATTACCGAGGTGAACAGCAGGATCAGGTTGGCGTCGCGGCCCATGGTCAGGTAGCGCGGCCGCACCAGCAGCCGCCGATACAGGGCATAGAGCAGCCCGGGCAGTACCAGCAGCGCCAGGATGTCGGCCACGAAAAGATACGCCCGGTACAGCCCCGGCACCGCGGCGCCGATCTCCAGGTGCGGAAAGACCCCGCGGATCATCAGCTCCAGCGAGTGCGGCTGCACCGCCAGGAAACCCACGAAAACCAGCATGTGGGCCATGCCGATGATCGGCTTGCGCCGCACGTTGCGCTGGCCCAGCACGTCGGTGAAGAGCGCCTTGACGCGCTCGCCCAGTCGGTCGAGGTGAAAGTTCCGTTTGCCCGTGACGGCCTTCATCAGGCGCACCAGGTGCCGCACCCGCACGAAAAAATACCCGAAGGCCCCCAGCAGCAGCGCCGCCATGACGATGGATTTGATGGTGAGATAGCTGTCCATTTTGATGCCTTTATTCGTCTGTTTTCAAAATGTTGTGGAAACATCACGCCCGGCGTGCTTCGCCTGCGCTGCGTGAGGAATCCGCAACGGGGAATTCCGGCCCCCTTAAACGAGTATGCGTTTGCGCTGCGGGTCGTACAGCGCCCGCTGCGGTTCCAGCCGGGCCGGGTAGACCTCCTTGTAGGACTCGATCTCGAAGGCCTTTTGCGGGTCGGCCTTGTCCGCCGGGATGTAGCCATAGCAGATGGTCTTTCCCACGGTGTGGCCGTAGCCCGTGCTGGTGGTCGTGCCGATGACCTCGCCGTCGCAGACGATGGGGGCGCTGCCCTGCATCATCAGCGGCCGGCCGGCGTCGATGGTGAAGGTGCACAATTTCCAGCGTGCGCCCTCGGCCTTGATGCGCGCAAGCGCCTCTTTTCCGATGAAGTCCTCCTTGTCCAGGGCTACGCAGAAACCCAGTCCGGCGTCAAAGGGGCTGTACTCCGGGGTCAGCTCCGAGCCCCAGTCGCAATAGCCCTTCTCCAGGCGCGTGGAGGCGATCACGCGGTAGCCGGCGTTGGCCACGCCCAGCTCCTGGCCGGCTTCCCAGAGGGTCTCGTACACCTGGCAGGCGAACTCGGTGGGGATGTAGAGTTCGTAGCCCAGTTCGCCCATGTAGGTGATGCGGAAGGTGCGCACCGGTGCATAGCCGATGGTGATGTCGCGCACGCTGGAAAAGGGAAAGGCCTCCGTGGAAAAGTCCGCCGGGCTGACTTTCTGCAGCAGCTCCCGCGACTTGGGGCCGGCCACGTTAATGACCGCGTAGGAAGAGGTCACCTCGTTGAACCGCACCGAACCGTCGTCCGGCAGGCGGTCGCTGATCCAGCAGCTCACCCGCAGGCCGAAGGCCGTGCCCACCACCAGGAAAAAGGCGTCCTCGGCCACCCGCCCGATGGTCATGTCGCACTCGATGGTGCCACGCTGGTTGCACATCTGGGTGTAGACCACGGTGCCCACGGGCCGGTCGATCTGGTTGGCGCACAGGCGGTTTAAAAAGGCCAGGGCGCCGGGCCCCTTGACCTCGAACTTGCAGAAGGAGGTCTGGTCGATGAGCACCACGTTCTCGCGGGCGTTTTTGTGCTCGGCGGCCACGTGTTCGAACCAGTTGGGGATCTCGAAGGTCAATTCATCCTCGGGTTTCACGCCCTCGGGGGCAAACCAGTTGACCCGCTCCCAGCCGTACTTGGCGCCGTAAACCGCCCCCTTGTCCCTGAGCACACGGTAGAGCGGGCTGCGGCGCACGCCGCGGGCCGACTGGTGCTCCTCGAAAGGCCAGTGAATGGTGTAGTGCTTGCCGTAGAGTTCGGCCGTACGCGTGACATTGTAGCGGCGGCTGCGGTGGTGGGGGCCGAAGCGGCGGATGTCCAGCGGCCAGATGTCCAGGCTGGGTTCGCCCGCGATGATCCACTCGGCCATCATGCGGCCGGCCCCGCCGCCGGCGGCGATGCCGAAGGCGTTAAAGCCCACGGCCACGAAGCAGTTGTCCAGTTCCGGCGCCGGGCCCATGATGGCGTCGCCGTCCGGGGTGAAGGCCTCCGGACCGTTGACCAGCCGCGCGATGCCGGCCGACTCCAGGCAGGGCGTGCGCTGCATGGCCGGCGTGGACAGGGACTCGAAATGCTCGAAATCCGGCTCCAGCAGCTGGGAGATGAAGTCGTTGGGCACGCCGTCGATGGACCAGGGAATGCCGTCGCGCTCGTAGCCGCCCATCACCAGGCCGCCCACCTCTTCCTTATAATAAAGCAGGTTGTCCTTGTCCCGGATGGTGGGCAGGTCCGGCGGCAGCCCGTCGATGACGTCGGTCACCAGGAACTGGTGCTGGAAGGGCACCAGGGGCGTGTTGACGCCCAGCATCTCGCCCACCTGGTAGCCCCACATGCCGGTGCAGTTGACCACGATGTCGCAGCGGATGTCGCCCTTGTCGGTCTTGACGGCCTTGACCCGGCGGCGGTCGAACACAAAACCGGTCACCAGGGTGTGCTCGTAAATCTTGCAGCCACGGTTGCGGGCGCCCCGGGCCAGGGCCTGGGTGATGCCGGCCGGGTCGGCCTGGCCGTCGGTGGGCATGAAGGCGGCCCCCACCAGGTCGGACTCGTCCATGATGGGAAACAGCTTCTTGGCCTCCGAGGGCGTGATGATATTCATCTCCAGACCGAAGCTGCGGGCCGTGGTGGCGCCTTTCTTGAGCTCGTACATGCGTTCGGGCGTCTTGGCCAGGTGCAGGCAGCCGGATTGTTTCCAACCGGTGGTGAGGCCGGTTTCGGCTTCCAGGGTCTCGTACAGGCTGACGCTGTACTGCAGCATGCGCGTGATGTTGCGCTCGCTGCGCAGCTGGCCCACCAGGCCGGCGGCGTGCCAGGTGGAGCCGCTGGTGAGCTCGCCCTTTTCCAGGATGACCACGTCTTTCCAGCCCATTTTCGTCAGGTGGTAAGCCGTGCTGCACCCCACGATACCGCCCCCGATGATGACCACTTGTGCGCTGTCTTGCATCTTCCTCTCCTGATTCCGTTATTTTCGCATATTTTCAGTACGTACCGACAGTAGCGCACCACGTGTGTTTCGGTTACGCTCCTGTGCCCATTCGGGGCGCCATCCGGTCGCCCGTCTGAATTTCAAGAACGCGTCGCAGGCTCCTCAAACAGCTTGAAATTTTTTAACGACGGCCGCCCGGCTGGCCTTTCTTCCCCGAATGGGCCATGTCGCTTCACCGAAACACACTTGGTGCTCCCAGTGGCTTTTTGAGAAAATGGGCGCCTATTTCCGGATGGCCGCCCCCTCTGGGTCGTACAGCACCCGTGGCGCCACCTGCGCCGGCACGCCCTGGCCGAAGATGTCCACCGTCAGTTCGGTGCCCTCCTGCGCCAGTTCCGGCGGAAGGTAGGCGTAACCGATGTTCTTCCGGACGAAGTGGCCGTAGCCAGCGCTGCGAAGGCGCGACACCACCCGGCCCCCGCTGGAGACCGCCTCGCCGCCGTAGAGGGTCAGGTCGTCCTCATCGCCGATCACCAGGGTGCACAGCTGCTGGGAAAAGCCCTTTTCACGGGCCGCCAGCAGGGCCTCGCGTCCGATGAAGGGATTGTTGTCGCCGGTCTTGACGCAGAACCCGAGCCCCGCCTCGTCGGGCGTCTCGTGGGGGGTGATGTCGCTGGCCAGGGCCAGGTAGCCCTTTTCCAGGCGCAGCGCGTCGATGGCCTTGTAGCCGCAGGCCCGAAGGCCCACGCGCTGCCCGGCCGCCCACAGGCGGTCCCAGATGAAGACCGCCCGGTCGGCAGGTACGTAGATCTCCCATCCCAGCTCGCCCACGTAGGTAACCCGCTGGGCCAGCACGGGAATGCCGTCGATGTCAAAAGCCTGCGCCGTCATGTAGGCAAAGGCCGCGCTGGAGAGATCCCGGTCGGTGACGGCCGCGAACACGGTTCGCGCCTCGGGGCCCCACAGGCCGATGACCGCGTAGTCGTTGGTGACGTCGCGGATTTCCACGGGGGCGTCGCCGTCCCGCCGGTTCA
>Ga0256835_1000715_pt1 | contig 22620 bp, 25 predicted proteins | sample PIR30metaG_FD_185972 | JGI IMG/M metagenome (GOLD analysis project Ga0256835, IMG submission 185972) | Hydrothermal vent microbial communities from East Pacific Rise, Pacific Ocean - PIR-30 | ecosystem: Environmental > Aquatic > Marine > Hydrothermal vents | place: Pacific Ocean: East Pacific...
CAGCCCTTCTGGGACAATACCCTGGTGATGGCGGCAGTCAGCGTCGTCTTACCATGGTCTATGTGACCTATGGTACCTACGTTAACATGCGGCTTCTTACGCTCAAATTTCTGCTTGCTCATGACCTCATATCCTCCAAAAAAATTCTTTTAAGTCCCTTAAAAAGCCTTACCAGCGGTAATGGGCAAAGGCCTTGTTCGCCTCTGCCATCCTGTGGGTATCCTCCCTCTTCTTGAAGGCTCCACCTCTTTTATTGAAGGCGTCTATCAGTTCTCCTGCTAGACGCTGGGCCATGCTGCGCTCACCCCTGGACTTGGCATACCCAACCAACCACCTTATGGCAAGTGCCCGACGCCTTTCCGGACGCACCTCTACTGGTACTTGATAGGTAGCACCACCGACCCTTCTGGAGCGCACCTCTACAATTGGCTTGACATTCTCCATGGCCTGCTCAAACACCTTGACAGGGTTTTCTTTGGTCCTTGACCCTATTATATCCATGGCCTCATAAAATATTCTTCTGGCCAAATTCTTTTTACCCTTGACCATAAGACCATTGATAAATTTGGACACCAAAACACTTTTATATTTTGGATCCGGCTGAATCTTTCTCTTAGGTACTTCTCTTCTGCGTGGCATAGTCTCTACCTAACCTCTGTTACTTGGGTCTTTTGGTTCCGTACTTGGACCTTGCCTTTCTACGGTCCTCAACCCCAAGGGCATCCAGCGTGCCCCTTATAATATGGTAACGTACACCTGGCAAATCTTTTACACGTCCACCCCTTATCAAGACCACAGAGTGTTCTTGAAGATTGTGCCCTATTCCAGGAATATAGGATGTCACCTCGATTCCGTTTGTCAGCCTAACACGAGCCACCTTTCTCAGGGCGGAGTTCGGCTTTTTGGGTGTAGTGGTATAGACACGGGTACAAACTCCGCGCTTTTGCGGGCAAGACTCAAGGGCTGGCGCCTTGGTCTTCTTCTTAATCTTTTGTCTGCCCTTACGGACTAACTGGTTAATAGTAGGCATACGTCTTCAAACTCCTAATATTTTTATAGCCTTATAAAAAACGCAAAAAAAGCCTTGACCACATCTGGTTTCCTTGCGGATATGTCGATGTGGGGCTCAAAGGTAAGGTTCGCTCTTATTAATTGCTAAGTTTTATATTGTCAAGACCTAAAAAGCTATTTATATGCGGGTTACACCTTGTAATGACAAAACCAAATTAGATTGGAGAGGCTTATCGGTGAGACAAAAACACTTTTTAGGCGTTGATATTGGCAATACTCAGACAGTAATAGGTCTGTTGACCCCACAGAAGGTAATAGAAACTTGGCGAATGGGCACGAACACAAAGAAAAGCTGTGACGAGCTGGCTCCTGTGATAGCCTTTTGGCTCAAAGGCAAAAATCTCGAGCTGCACGAGATAGAAGGAACTGTGATTTCCAGTGTGGTTCCACCTGCTAACCAGCTTTGGTCAGAGCTTGCAGAACATTATTTCCTATGTCCATTTGTTGATGCCCATGACATAGCCAGAAAAATTGTACAGGTAGACTACCCCAGACCCCATGAAATAGGTACAGACAGACTTGTAAATACCATAGCTGCCTTCGAAAAACTAAAAAGGCCGTGCATAGTGGTCGATTTCGGAACTGCCACGACCTTTGACTGCGTGTCAGAAACAGGACAATATCTCGGGGGAGCGATTGCGCCGGGAGTCAACATGTCTATAGGCGCTCTATTTTCCGGAACCTCCAAACTTCCCCTGATACGTCTTGAAAAGGCATCTGTTAACCCTATTGGAAAAAGTACAGAGGAGGCCATTAGATCCGGAATACTTTATGGATTTGCAGGCATGACGGATAGAATCATAACCGAACTCCAAGGACAATATGGGCAATCACCTGCAACTGTGGCCACTGGCGGTCTTGCCCCAACAATATTCCCTTTGTCAAAAAAACTGGAAAAACTTGTGCCAGATCTGACCATGAAAGGACTTAAAATATGTATGGAGGTTGCCTTTGATCTTTAAAAAATTATCGGTCCAAAATCCTAGAGACAATCTGATGACATTTTTCTAACAGCTCATCTTGTTCACACCTTGCTTCAAGGTAATCAAGGTTATGCATAAGACCCTCGATATCACAAGTAACACAGTAGTCACTGTGCGGAATCAGTACGGTGAGTTCTTGATGTCCCCCTGACCTGATTTGTTTCAGTAGAAACCTTTGGCTTTCTATAGCCTTGCATACATTCATCTTGGCAACCACCAAGAATAGACACCAAAGCCCGTTGTAAAGTAAAGGAACACTTGCCAACCCTTTTTCCAAAATCAAGCCTGCTACTTTTTTTCCTTCATTTTCATGATAATGTGTTTTTACAAAGCTTTCGATTTTATCTATTTTTTCTAAAAAATCTGGAATCATCAAATGAACGCCAGAGAACGCATGGGGGTGAGGACAAAAGTCGTGCATCTTTCCTCCTAAGCCAATAACCGGGAAATTTCTACACGAAATCGGCCTCCTGTCATAGATATTACATAAGCGTGATTCTGAATAAGCAGGACACCGGTCCAACTCGGCTGGAACTATCCATTCCATGGCCCAAAAATGGGAAACAGATACCGTATCCATTGTCCACAATGGGAAAGCCCCTAGTAACAAAGTACGGTAAAGGACATCATGGGACTCACCCATATAAGGCATACGCTTTACATGCTGACAACAGGGAGTAGAACATTCAAGGCATATACCTGTTTGACGATAAGAAAACTGGGGCATTGTTTACACCTATTTTAAGGACAGAATATGAACAAAGAAAAGAGGCAGCACGAAAGGTTTAATATATGCTTGGAGGTAGCCTTTAGTTCAAACTCTCTTGTCTGTTCAAATTCCATATTAAACATAAGCACGGGCGGCCTTTGCATGGAATGCGGCAAGGCCATTTCGCCAAATGAAGACCTTACGGTTTTAATCCCTACAAGGCCTCCTGTTAAGGTCAAGGCCAAGGTGGCCTGGAGCAAAAAGACAGGCCTTTCCTATCTTATTGGTATAAAATTTGAGAAACTTACAGATGACCAAAAAAGGGCCCTGAACGAATTGATTCGCAGTTTTTTTTGGGAACGGCAGGCATGGGCAAACTAGAGACGCCTTGGATTCAAGGAGAGACGAAGATAGCCATCTGGCCTAACCTCTGCAAGCAACTTCTTTGATCTCTTTGCTATTTCCAGCATATGCTTGGAACCAGCTGACTTGCCATCCCAAAAAAGAATTATGCAATCTGCAGCCCTAAGTAGTACCTCATTTCTCATCATAGTCGCCTTTAAACCATGCTTTTCCCACTCGGAAGGAATGATCTTAAACTCAAGGCCAGTTTCCTGGGCGTATCGTTCTCCTAGTCTATCTGCCCCTGGTGCATTGCCTGAAAGGACTATATCTCCTGGCATTAATAAACAATCAAGTACAGACTTTACCAACTGATAAGATTCGATACTCCTGGATCCACCTACTGCTATTTTGGCCATCTTGTTCTCCTTTCGCTAGCTAGTCCCTCGGCAATTCCATACTTATAACCTTCTACCAGATATTTATATAATTTCAATTCGCAGCCCTTGACCGGTTAAACACAGACAGGATATTGTTTCCAGCCTCAATGAGTGCTATCTTTAACAAGCTTCTCAATCATCAAAAATACGAGGCCCAGGATCAGACATGACACTCGATGACTTGAAAACAGGACAAAAGGGGACCGTCTTGAAAATAAACGCTACCGGCCCCTTTAAAAAACGCCTCTTAGAGATGGGTTTTGTGGCCGGAGCTGAAGTAAAAGTGATAAAGTATGCTCCCTTACAGGACCCAGTGGAATACCTTGTAAAAGGTTACCATGTAAGCTTGAGACACGAAGAAGCGGCAACTATCGAGGTAGAACCAAGCCCTTAACAAATGGAACATCTTTGCTAATCGTTTTCCTCAACGGTATCTTTTATTATTTCTTTCACATTTTCAATAGTATACAAAATATCATGTACAGTGGTGGTAGGATGATCTTCACAAAAGGCATCTATGGTTTCTAAAAGCTTGTCTGTTAGCAACTCAAACTCATCAATGGTAAGGCTGGTGGCAGGCTCTGCGGTTATCAGCTTGTCCAGATCAATACCGTGATAGAGGAGGAGTTCTTCCTTGATCTTCTCAAGCCTGCGTGACTTCTTTTTGGAGGCCCCGGGGACCCTTTTGAATGGAAGAAGTTTTCCCATTTATGTCGTTCTTCTCCTAAAGAATTTTTAAGTGTTGCAGTTACAGGTCCATTTTACATCAGCAGCTTTCATAAAGGCAAGAAAAGAAGTTAAATACCATCAAAGTTGGCTCTATGGGTATTCCCTTTGTAAAGCTTTCGCTCCTGCAGATTCATAAACCATGAGGCAATATACGGCTTTGTCACTGGCAAGGGCAACCTTTTTAGCATAGAGGGCCAAGAGTAAAATTCCCTGTAAAGCCGAAGCACATTTTCCTCAAGCTCCTTTGGAGAATAGTTCTTGGGATAGATTTCTGCAATAATACCAGGCCACCTGCCCATGTTGTATGGATCTATAAGACGGCCTTCTTCCAGATACCTGTCGTATATTTTGGTTCCTTTATGTGGTGAAAAGACATTAAAAAAGGCCACATGGACCTTGTTTCTTATAAGAAAATCAAGGGTTGCATCAAAATCTTCCAGTTTGTCCGTATCCCATCCAAAAATAAGATTAAAAGAAAAGCTTATGCCGAGATTCCTAAGAATTCTCACCACCTCTTCAAGTTTGTCAGCAGGGGTGGTCCTTTTGTTCATGTCTTGCAATGTATCTTTTTTTATGCTTTCCACCCCCATATTTATATGAAGAAGGCCACTCCTCTTGGCAAGTTTCATGAATTCCTTGTCCAAGCACCTGAAGGTATTCCACAGAGTAGACCAACGTATTCTTAATGGAATAAGTTTTTCCATTAGCTCCATGGTCCTTGACCTGTTACCTGCAAATGTGCTATCAGCAAAAAAAATCTGTTTTCCACCTGTACGTACTATCTCCTCAACAACCTCATCCACAGGACGCATCCGATACTTTTCGCCAAGGTGATATCTTTCAGCACAGAACTCGCACCTGTAAGGGCAACCCCTTGTGGTCTGTACAGAATATGTGGGAAACCTTGAAAAAATCTTGGGGCTTAAAAGATCGTATCGAGGAAAAGGAAGTTCTTTAAGATCGTGCAGCCTATCTGACTTATAGATCTTTTTTTTGAGACCTCCTGCTTCCAAATCCCTTATAACTGAAGGAACCTGCCACTCCCCTTCTCCCACTACCACTGCATCTGCGTGTTCAAGTACTTCATCAGAGTAAAATGTACAATGAGGACCTCCCATAACAACAGGTATGCCTTTTTGCCTAAAATTGTCTGCGATCTCATATGCCCTGAAAGAGGTCAAGATTGTAGAAGTAATAAGCACACAGTCGCATCTCTGGTTGAAATGCAGCTCCTCGATCTGCTCATCCACCAACGTGATCTCATGCCCTTTGGGGATCAAGGCTGCAAGATATGGCAAAGTCAAAGGAACAAGGGCTCTGGCCCTGGATTTATAGAGCTTCTTGCTAAAAGCCTTTTCAAAATGGGTGGGCTGCACAATAAGAATCTTCATGGGGAAAAAATATGATATAGCCACCTGTCAAAGTAAAGATATTAATTTTTTCTTTAATTCCCACTGCAAGCTGCTTAAACTGCTGCCATGGCCATGTCGAACAAAACACTGAAGCAAAAAATCAGCACTGCCCTGTGGCTTCTTTTTGCTGCAGTTCTGCTATGCATCCTTTTGTGGAAAACGGGCTTTGATATCGTCTTTGTGGGAACAAGGGTCTTTTGGCCACTTGTACGACTCATGTCAATCATGGCCCTAACCCTCTTTCTCTCTGCAGTAATCGAGGCAAAAGGCTGGTCACATTTGGTTGCCTCTTTTTCCAGGCCCCTTATGAGGCTTGGCAACCTCAGTGACTGGAGCGCTACAGCCTTTACCACTGCGTTTCTTTCAGGGGTTGCTGCAAATACTATGCTTTGGAATGCCTACAAAGAGGGCAAAATATCAAAGAAAGAGATGTTTATCTCTGCCCTTTTAAATGTTGGTCTTCCCTCCTATTTTCTACATCTTCCGGTAACCCTTGCAATTATTGTCCCCCTTGCACAACAGGCAGGAATACTTTATATGGCCATAACCTTTCTTGCTGCCATAATCAGGACAGTGGTTGTAATCTTGGCAGGACGAATACTCCTAAAAAGGCCGACCCAGACTGCCGATATTGATTCACAGCCAGATCCCAAAAAGAATAAAAGCGTAGCGGAACTTTTTAAAAAATATCTGACCAAAAGGCTCCTATCAATTGCCCTTTATACTGTACCCATCTATATGCTGGTGGTACTCCTAAGACTTTATGGGTTCTTCGAGGAACTTCAACACATGACTGCCCATATTCTTCAAACGAAAGCTATACCAGTTGAAGGAATTTCTGTAGTAGTCTTTAGCATAGTGGCGGAATTTTCTGCCGGCGCTGCTGCAGCCGGGGCAATGCTTCAAGAAGGTGTATTGACCATTAAAGAGACTGTCATTGCGCTGGTTCTTGGAAACATTATAGCCACACCAATCAGGGCCCTCAGGCATCAACTACCAAGATACCTGGGGATATTCACTCCTGGCACTGGGCTCGCCCTCCTGGTCATTGGACAAGTCCTTAGGGTTGCAAGTGTCCTCCTGGCAGCAGGCATCTTTGTCTTTTTGTATCCAAATTAAAAGATTTTGGGAGTTTTAAAAATGACAAATAAAATTTTTGCTTTTTATATTGTTGTTTACACTGTCCCATTATTAATTGGACTTTGCTCTAAGCCTTGCAGTGCAAAAAACAGAATAGACATGACGATTGATATAGCTGTAGACATTCAAAACCAGAGCATAACTGGGCAAGCAACAACCAGTCTTTCCATTTTACAGAATCAGGGGATGCTAATCGGCAAAACAAAGGTATTAAAAGTGGAAACCATAGATGGAGCGCCCTTGGATTTTTCAATAAAAAAAGGAAAACTTTCCTGCAAAATTGATAAAGGGCATAGCAATCAAAAAATCCTAATCCATTTTAAGGTGCCCTCTGGGTCGGATGACCCCATACAAGGCAACAGACTGGTCTCTAAGGACTTCATTCTCCTAACAGGAGCCTGGTGCCCCTTATTGAAAGCCCCATCTATTTATAGATTAAATGTCAGAATAAACAGGGACTTTGGCGCTATTTCGGAAGCTGATAAAATCATGCTGAGACAAGCCCAAGGAGAAAGAAACTACAGCTTTGTCTTTGATCACCCAAGGCAGTCGGTCACCTTGGCAGCAGCACGCTTCTTTAACTACGATTCATCATGTCAAGAGGTTAACCTTTCCGTACATCTTTTAAAAAAGGACCCAGAGCTTGCCAAGAAAATCATTGATGCATTAAAAACAAACCTTAAGAGATACAGGCAACTGATATCTCCATATCCCTTCAAACGCTTTCAAGTAGTTGAAGTCCCTAGGCCCATTGGGATTACTGTTCCAACCCTTACCCTTGTTGGTTCCCAGATAATTGACAAGCCCTTCCTGATCAACACCTCGCTAATACATGAATTTGTTCATTCTTGGTTTGGAAATTCTGTCTTTGTAGATGAAAGGGGGGGAAACTGGTCTGAGGGGCTAACCACCTATTTGGCGGATTACCTTATTGCAGAAAAACAGGGCAAAGGCCCCCTTTACAGACACGATCTACTTTCTGACTATAAGGCCTATGTCCATTCAGACAACTCTTTTGCCCTTTCAGCCTTTAGATACAGACACGACAGGGTTTCAAAGGCCATAGGATATGGTAAAGGGGCCATGGTTTTCCATATGCTTAGAAGACGTATGGGGGATGAGAAGTTTTTTCAAGCCATCTCTTACTTTGCAAGGGCTTATCAATTTCGCACTGCTTCATGGCATGACATTGAAAAAATCTTCTCGAGAAGCTTACACCTGCAGATGAAACCCTTTTTCAAACAGTGGCTCGAGCGAAAAGATGTGCCGCAATTAAAAATTTCCTATTGTGCCTATCAAAAGGCCAGTGATGAAAACTATGAAACAAAATGTTCGGTTAAACAATTAAATACCCAGCCTTATACCCTGAAGCTGCCGCTACAGATACTGACTGAAAAAAATGCCTGTACCTTTGATGTGGATGTAAAAAAGAAGGAAACTTCTGCTGCTTTTACTACCCATGAACAACCCAAACTTGCTATTATAGATCCAAATTACGAGATCATGAGAGATTTGGCACCAGAGGAGTTTCCTCCTTCCCTTTCTAGGCTGTTTGGTGCTGAAAAAAGATTTGTACTCTTGCCAGATGAAAAGGAGCTTTCCATATATTCCCCCATTGTCTCATTCTTGGAAAAAATGGATTTCAAAACTGTTGAAAGAAAAAAAATAAAGCATTCCATGCTAAAGAACGGCGCCTTTTTGGTGCTTGGTTCCACAAAGGGCAGGCTTGAAAGCTTTACTGGCAAGATAAAGTCTCCTGATGAAGGGGTAATTGTTAACGTCAGGGAAAATCCGCTAAATCCCACACATGTCGTCGTAGCCATCAAGGCATCCTCAAAACACCAACTCAAAAAAATGATGAGAAAGCTGCCCTACTATGGCAGGTATTCTTTTCTGGAATTCAAAGACGGCATTTTGCTTCAAAAAAAGCGGGCACCATTTGACCAGGGTATAAGCAAGCAGATAAATCCTAGCCTTTCGGGCATCTTTTCAGACCAGATAAGGCTGTCCGATCAAATAATCAAAGGTCTAGAGTCCTACCAGGTTGTGTATCTTGGTGAAAAACATGACCAGCAGGGCATCCATCAGGCGCAGCTTGAAATAATTCAAAAACTCAGCAAATTAGGCCCAATGGCTGTAGGCATGGAGATGTTCCAGCGTCCCTTTCAGAAGGTCATAGACAAATATCTTGCAGGCAAAATAGATGAACGCCAGTTCCTTAAAGAAAGTGAATATTTTAAAAGATGGGCTTTTAACTATCATTTTTACAGACCCATAATAGAGTTTTGCAAGGAAAACCACATACCAATAGTAGCCCTGAACCTGCCTACCGGGATATCCAAAAAAATAGCGAGGACAGGCCTTGGTAGTCTGGCAGAGCAAGAACTAAAACAGCTTCCAGAACACCTAGATCTGACAAACGAACTCTACAAAAGATACCTAAAGCAGGTCTATTCTGCCCACAAGGGCGGAGAACTCCAAGATTTCCAACACTTTTTTGAGGCACAGATAGCTTGGGATGAAACCATGGCGCACAGTATTGCCACATACATTAAAAAACATCCGCATCAAAGAATGGTAATCATAGTTGGTGGAGGACATGTAGAATTTGGATACGGAATACCTTCTCGGGTAAAGAGGAGAATTCCTGGCATTTCTCAAGCCATAACGCTCTTTAACGAATCATCAATTTCCGATCCGTCAAAAGCAGACCTGTTCCTGTATGTCCCACCCATGGAGGAACCCTTTGCCCCCAAACTTGGAGTGATATTAGACGGAAAAAACAAACTGACAGTGGAAAGGGTAATACCTGGGAGTCCCGCATCTAAAGCAGGCTTTAAAAAGGGCGACGAAATAGTTAAAATTGACGGTACATCTGTTAAGGACATATATGACCTTAAATCGGAACTCTTTTTCAAAAAAAGGGGAGAAAGGATCACGATTCGGGTTAAAAGGAAAGATGCAGATGGAAAAACCGAATATGTAGATCTTGTTACAGGTAAGCTAGAACCATTTAACTGGGAACAAACCAGAATGAAATTTCATTTTAGAAAATAGTTTAGCCAAGGAGAAAAATTCTTAAAAAATGCATGCTGTAACCACTGCGATTAGCGCAAATTTGATCGTATGTATTCTAAAGTTCATGGTCGGTATCATGGGGGGTAGCGCTTCGATGTTGGCTGAAGCCATTCATTCAGCTGCAGACACTGCCAATCAGGCATTACTCCTGGTGGGACTCAAGCGTAGCAGGATAGGCCCCTCCAGGGAATATCCATTTGGGCGTGGTCAAGAAAGATTCGTCTGGGGACTCATTTCTGCCTGTGGCATATTCTTTGTGGGAGCTGGTGTAACAATATATCATGGCATTATGAGCCTTATTCATCATCATGAGCCAGACATTAACCAATGGACTTTTTGGGTCTTGGCCATTTCATTTGTTGCAGAGGGTTATTCCTTTTTTGTAGCCTGGCGCCAGCGAAAGGAAGGAGACACGGCCAATCTAGCAGTACTTTTGGAAGACGGTGCTGCCATATTGAGCCTTCTGCTTGCAGCCGGGGCCATAATACTGACAAAAATCACCAAACAGACCTATTGGGATTCTGCCGGATCCATCATTGTAGGAATAATCCTTGCGATAATTGCCATAATTCTCATAAAGGAAAACCTTGAATACCTGATCGAGAAAGCCTCTCCAGAAGAACTGCAGGAAGAGGTACGCAGGCAGATCGAGGCCTTTCCTTTAGTAGAAGATATCAAGGACATACGCATGATCGTAATCACACCAGAATCTCACTATGTAAGGGCAGAGGTTGAGCTGAACGGATATCTGCTCATAAAAGAAATGGAAGACAGTTTAAGAGAAGACTTTGAAGACATACATGATTTTGGCGACTTTCTTCAGTTTTGTGCTGCCTTTGCAAACAGGGTAACACGTACTGTGGGAGCAAAAATCGATGAGATGGAAGAAACACTGATGAAAAAGATCCCTTACTTAAAACATGTTGACATAAAACCATCTTAATGAAATAAAAATAAAGCGCTTAAGATCCACAACGATCCATTTGGATTGATGAGAGATTCGGGAGAGGGAAAAACCATGGCCAAAATCGTTGTACTGGATGATGTGAAAGATGCCGGCATCCTTATAAAAAAAATCCTAGAAAAAAAGGGACACGAAGTTATTCCCTTTACAGAGGAAGAAGAGGCTATCGAGTATGTAAAAAACAACCAGGTAGATCTTGTCATCCTTGATATAAAGCTCAAGAAAATGACAGGTGTCGAAGTCCTTGAAGAGATGAAAAAGATAAATCCAGATCTGAAGGCCATGATGTTAACAGGCTATCCTACAATCGACACAGCCAGACAGACTCTGGCTCTTGGAGCCAAGGAATACTGTGTCAAACCCATAGATAAAACCGAACTGGAGGCCAAGGTAGACTCTATACTGAACTCCTAGAGTCCCAGCCCTCCTCTACGGTTATTACCGTATGCACGTTTCCTCTTGGATGAAAATCACCTACTACTGTCAAGGATTTTGGTTTTATAGTCTTTGACAGATCAGAAAAAATGCGATTGGTAGCCTCTTCGTGAGATATATGGATGTCACGAAAACCGTTTAAGTAGAGCTTCAACGATTTTAACTCTACAATAAGGTCAGCAGGTATATAGCTTATCTTTATTGTTGCAAAATCAGGATAACCAGATCTTGGACAAAGACAGGTAAACTCCGGAAATGATATCTCTATCAGATAATCCCTTTCAGGGGATGGATTCGGCCAAGGCTCGAGTTTAGCCTCTGCTATGGCTGCCTGGCCATACTTCATTGTCTTTTCTCTCTTTTCCATTCCTATATCTTTGTTCTTATCAGATATTTTTTTCTTAATATAGCAAGAAGACGCACTTATACAAGAAACGGGCTGGGCATGGAAGAGAAAAAGCCTTGTCCTCATCGGGTCTTGTCCAAAAATGTTATCGCTGTGATAAACGGATCCTTTCGGTTCCCCTTTCTGTAATTTTTCATTCCTTTTTGAACGCTTCAAATTCAATATGCTCCTGGTATAATCAAATGAACAGGGAGGTGGCATTATGAGTGAAACGAGTGGATACAGTTATCAAGAACCTGAAGTAATAAAAGAAAGCATATTCATAGGCAGCGAAGCACTAAAAAAGGCACCTAAAATTACTGGTGTCCCTACAGGAATAGAAGGTCTTGATGATCTTTTTTTTACCGTAAAGGAAGAGAAAGGAAAACTCAAACAGGTACCTTTAGGTGGCATACCAAAGTATAGCGTATTTAATATTACAGGTGTAAGTGATACAGGAAAGACCCTTATGGTGGAACAGTTTGCTGTAGAGCAAGCCCAAAAGGGCGACAAGGTGGCTTTTATCACGGTAGAAACACCTGCAAACTTTGTCATTGCCTCTGTTAAATATCGTGCACTTGCAATGGGCTATAACTTTAGTAATTTTGAAGACAATATCATCCTCATTGACGCAGCGAGCTTTACAAGGCTTCGTGAAAACATCCCTGATCTACTTTCCACCCTTGCCTATTCTATTAAGGAATACAATGTCAAATTCACCATTATCGACTCCGTTACCGGTCTTTTTGAAAACAAGGAGATGATGGCCAGGTCTATTGTACGGCGCATTTTTAACTTTTTAAAAAAATGGTACCAGACCTCGCTTTTGGTTAGCCAAAAAAGAAGCGGACATGAGGAGCTAAGTGCAGAGGCCGCAGGAGGATATGCAGTAGGACACATCGTTGACGGAACGATGGTTTTGGCAAAAGAGCTCATTACAAGTCAGTATGCAGCGAGAATGTACAAAGCGCAACCAGGTGATCTTGTCCGGCTTTTTAGAATTGACGGATGTCGCATGAGCGGACACGACACCAAAACCCATTTTATGGAGATTAGCGAGACCGGGATTGTCAAGATCAAAGAACCGATAGGAGGAAAAGGATGATAATACTTACACCTGCTGGAATCGATGTTGATGAAAAAAATCTCGAGAGATTGGTGGAACGGGTCTTTTTTAAGTCCATCGACCTCCTGGGAGGACTCAAGAGACTTACAGAGTATCGTACCCTCACCTGGCTTCCAAGCCTTGCCAGGGCAGCCTTTGCGATAGTACTGCATGAAGAGTACATTAAGTCGGAAGATGAAATAGCCCAGTTTACCGGTCTTACAAGAAACACTGTACGAAACATACTTAGAGCCGATCCGGACTTGGCCCTATATAAGATCGAGCACTTAGATGAGTTAAGCGAAGGGGAAAAACGTGAACTCAGGGTCCATACTGCAGGCGGGATCGCAAAGCTTGCCAACAAGCTTGTCAAAGATGGCCAGGATAGTCAGACCCTGCTGGATTTCTGCCATACTGTAGCAGAAGAAGCAATAAAAGCAGCCAGTTGTGAAGGTCCCTGGGCTTACCTGGTACTCAAACACACCAAAGGTATACGCTATCCCATTACAGAGCCAAGCGAACTCAAATCTCGCCTGTCAGATCTCCGTCTGAAGGGAATTCCTGGTGAAAAGGTGGCTGAAAGAATCTTCTACCCTATCAAGACCCCGGCCCAGCTCCTCCATGAAATCAAGGAATTCTTGCAAAGCAGGACTACCCAGTGATCGATCTTATCTACCGGCAGATGTACCCTGGATGTGAAAGGGCAATCTGTGGCACAAGGCTTTCCAAGGGGCTGTTATGCAAAAGATGCATGCCAAAGGAAGGGGACCCGTGCCAACAAACTAGAACAGACGGGATACCCGGCTCTTGTCTATCATAGTGCCTTGGATCAGAAGAAAAAAGAGACCAAAGAAAAGATTTTTAGATACGAATTCACGTGATGTTAAAAACAAGACTCAGATGTAGACTTCGCAATCAGGAAGCACCTTATTGAACTAACCTGTGAACAGGCACGATGGCAACGTCCTTTTGAATAATTGGCAACATTTTATAAAGAACCTTATAGGTGTTAACATAGGGATGACCTATCCCAATGGCTGAACCATCTCTTTGAGCAAGTCTTACAAGCCTCATCACCTGATGCTCTATAAGTTTCCTATTATCCGAGTGATCTAAAAAAACAGCCCTTTCACCACATGGCACACCCATTTGTCTTGCCATCTCAAAGGCAACCGTGTTCTTAGTTGTCCTGCTGTCGATAAAAAAAAGCCCCTTTTGCTTTAGTATTGCAAGGACATACTTCATGGCCTTCCTGTCCGCAGTAAAACGTGACCCCATATGGTTGTTTACTCCTACAGCACCTGGCACCTCTTGGATATCCTGCTCCAGAGTCTCAATCAAAGAATCTACTGACATAGCCAAGGTCAAAACCCCTGGTCCAGGATTGAGCATCTTATTTTCTGGTTCCATAGGAACATGAACTAGGACGTCCCTATTCTTGGAACGGGCAAGCCTGGCAAGTCTTTTTGTATTTGGACCGTATGGCAAAAAGGCAAAAGATAAAGGAACGGGCAGCTTAAGAAATCTTTCATCAATGGCATAATCATAGCCCATGTCATCAATAATGATGGCCACTAGTGGCAGGGGCATTTTCCGAGCTTTTGGTTTGGCAGGAGATCTTTTATGAACGGTACTGGGGGCCCTTGAAAAATTTTCAAAGGGAGGTCTTTCTATCTGCTTTACAGGAGGCGTGGGCACAAGTAAGACAAGGGCCAGGGGCAGGCTGACAAACAGCAATACTATTATATGAAGAAAAAGGCCCTTAAATCTTTTCGATTCAGGGCCCTTTTTACTTCTGTTTGTTTTTTTCTTCTTGTTTTGACTGATGTATGGCACCTACACTGATCAGTTACTTCCCTTTTACTTTCAACTCCTTATAGATATAAAAGGCCTTTAGAATCCGTAACCCTTCTCTGAGCTGATTATCTTTTTTTAACATCTTCTCGGCATCATTTTCTACAGATTTCTTACTATTAGATTCTTGCTTGCTTATCTCCTCTCCATCCCCCTTTAAATGGCCTTCGAGATCCTTCTCTTTGATAAAGTGAAAGACATCCTTTTTTTCTTCCTTTTCGGCAGGGGGTATAAATGGAACCTCTATGTCTGGCGTGATTCCCTTGGCCTGGATAGATCTACCACTTGGAGTATAGTAACGAGCGGTGGTAAGCCTTATCGCCGCTCCTTCTTCCAATGGAATTATGGTTTGGACAGAACCCTTGCCAAAGGTCTGGGTGCCAACAATTACAGCCCGTTTGTTGTCCTGTAGGGCACCTGCCACAATCTCTGAAGCACTCGCGCTACCGCCGTTTACCAAAACAACCAAGGGATAGTTGTGATGAACACGGTTTGGCTTTGCATAAAAACGCATCTTGGAGTCCTCAAGACGACCATCAGTGTATACAATCAGACCAGATTCAAGAAATTCGTCACTGACTGCAACAGCCTGATCCAATAAACCACCTGGATTATTCCTAAGGTCAATAATTAACCCTTTGAGGCCCTTCTTGCCTTCTAGTTCCTTTAATGCCTTTCGCAACTCTCCTTCCGTTTTGGACTGGAAGTTTGTTATACGCACGTAACCATAACCATTCTCAAGCATCTTTGAACGCACACTTTTGATGGGTATAACGTCTCTTACAAGCTTTACATCTTTGAGCTTGTTCCAACCGCTTCTATAAATAGAAATGGTAACGGTAGTGCCTTTAGGCCCTCTGAGCAACTTTACTGCCTGGATAAGGGTCATGTTTTTCGTGCTCTTTCCGTTGATCTTTAAGATCTTGTCATTGGCTTGTATGCCAGCCTTGAAGGCCGGCGTCCCTTCTATAGGGGAGACAACGGTAAGTACGCCATCCTTTATGGTTATCTCTATGCCTATTCCGGTAAATTTGCCCTTGGTCTCTACCTGGAGTTCTTTAAAATCCTCCGGTTTCATAAAGGCCGAATGTGGATCCAAGGAACTGAGCATGCCCTGAATAGCCCCGTAGATGAGTTTCTTGGGTTTCACAGGCTCTACATAATTTCTTTCTACAAGATCAAGAACCTGGGAAAACAGCTTCAGCTGATGATATGTGGTGTTGTCGTTGTCTTCTGCTACAGCCAGATTACCTGGGTTGATGTATATGATTAATGCCATTATGCCCACAAGGACTGCACCAAAAAGAAGATAAAGGATAATGTTTACACGCTCTAATTTCATTTTCAGCTCCCTTATGAATTGGGTGACCAAGTGATCTTCAGAAAATACTGGACAGCATTACTATTACTCTATCTTCTCACTATTTCAATACCCCTGAGATCAAACCAGTAAGGAGCAGTAAGTTGTTTGCCATTGTGGCGAATTTCAATATAAATTCCCTCTGAAACCCATGGACCACCTCCGGAAAGACCGATCACCTCTCCTTCGGCAACCTCTTGTCCCACTTTTTTCTTGAAACTCTGCCCCTGGGCGATAAGAGTCATGTATCCATGACCATGATCCACAATAAAGACCCGGCCATAACCAGGAAGGGAATCATTAAAAACAACTGTTCCATCAAAAATCGCCCTGATCTCTGTACCCCAAGGACATCTTACAGCCATACCCTTTGAACGTTTCCTGGATCTATATATCACTGCCTTGCCAGGGGCCGGCAGGTTTAACCTTCCCTTTTGGTAACGAAACTCAAACTGGCTCTCCTTAGTCACTGGTCCTGCTGCCCTGGCAGCTGCCTGGGCCTTGAGACTCAGCTCCTCGACTACCTGGCTTAACCGTCTCCTAGCCTTTTGGAGCTGGGCTATCATCCGTCTGTATCTTTTGGTCTTCTTCTTTAAAGTCTCCAGATAATGTTCCTTATCCGCCTTTCTCTCTTCGAGGAGTAGGGCCTCCTTTTCAAGTCTCTCAGACATGGCCTTGAGAAGCATCTGCCTGTCTGTCAGTTCTTTTTCTTTACGAACCAGCCCTTTAAGCAATGAAATATACTCTCTACGCCTTGCCTGATCTTCGTTTACAATCATCTTTAGATATTCCTGCCGCGCTAGGAGGTCTGGCAACGAGTCGGCAGCAAAAAGTACATTTAGCACCCCTATCTCACCCATTTGCCTGAAGGCATTGAGCCTTGTCTCTATATTTATTTTAAGCTCGGCAGCCCTGGATCTCATATTTTCCAGTTCCTTTCTTGTCCTGTCCAGTTGGAGTTCCGCCTCGGTCCAATCCCTTTTGGCCTGCTGAAGGCTTTGCCACTGTAGGTTTATCTTACGATCAAGCTCCTGAATATCCGCAAGTACGTCTTTTTTCTCCTTTTCTATGCGTCTTTTTATCCTCTTCTTTTTTCTTATAGATTTGTCTATGGACGAAAGTTTCTTTTGACGTACAGAAAGCTCGTTCTGAATGATATCGGTACTGGACCTCAGCCCAGAAACCAAGACGGTGGTAAGAAAAAGGGCTATAAACAGCGCAACGAAGGCAACTTTCATCACAGCTTCAAAAACCTCCTAAGAGCCATGGCAGTACCTGCCATACAAAAAATTCCACTTACCAACACTATGATCACCATATAAAAAGGGGGAAGGAATTGCAGGTGCAAACTCCGGATAAGTCCGGTCTGACCAATTATGTTAAGGACGTACTCGTAACAAAAAAGGCCAACCACCAAAGCAGCAAGGGAACCAGAAACCCCTTGGAAAAATGAGGCTAACAGAAAAGGGCCCTGTATGAATCCATTAGTGGCTCCAACAAGCCTCATTATCTCTATCTCGTCCTGTCTGGCATATACTGTCAACTTAATGGTATTTGAAACCACAAAGGCTGCCATAACTAAAAGCAGTACCGCACTTGCAATAACAGCAGCCCTGACCGCCTCAGAAAAAGATTCCAGCCTATCCACCCATTCCTTGCCATATTGCACCTTTTGCACCTCGGGCCATTTTGAAAGCGCACTGGCTATGCTTCTGACCCGGCCGGGATTATAAACGGCCTTGTTAATTTGTATCTCAAAGGATGGAGGTAGAAAAAGCGGGTCTACTCCTTCAAGGATCTCCTTTTCATCCTTAAAGTAACCTTCAAGCCTCTTAAATGCCTCTTCAGACGAGACAAATTTTACGTTTTCTATGCCATCCATGGAGACAATCTTTTGATAAAGGGTGGGAATCTTTTCCTGGGCTAGATCTTTTTTCACATAGACTACTATTGCCAGCTCCTTGCCAAACCTGTCTGCCACTCTTTGAAGGTTTATTGAAAAAACACTAAAGAAAATAAAGACCAGACATGTAAGGGCTACCACAATGGTAGTCATAACATGGGTTACAAGATTTTGTCTTATATCCCTCAGGGCCCTTTTAAAAATAATTCCTAATGGCATTTTAAAATTCCTCTATCTTACCGTCTCTCAGTTGCAATACCCGCCTGTGGGTATTCTCAAACAAGGCATCATCATGGGTGGCAAATATTATAGTTGCACCTCTTGCATTCAATTCCTCCATAAGCGCTACCACTTCTGTGGTACGTTTTCGGTCAAGATTGCCAGTGGGTTCATCAGCAAGAATTATAGGAGGCCTGTTCACAACCGCCCTTGCTATGGCAACCCTCTGCTGTTCCCCTCCGGAAAGCTGCACCACCTTTCTGTGAAGCTTGTCTGCAAGACCAACTCCCTCAACAACCTGTCTTACTCGTGTTGCTAGCTGGCTCTTTTTTAGACCAATGACCTCCAGAGAAAGGGCAACATTTTCAAACACTGTTTTGTTGTACAGCAACTTGAAATCCTGGAAGATCACTCCGACCTTTCGCCTTAGCTGAGGTATCTGGGATTTTGACAGGCTCGAAAGATCAACACCGTCAATAATTATGGAACCTTTCGTGGGTTCTTCGGCCTTGTAAAGCATTCTCAAAAGTGTTGATTTGCCTGCACCGCTGGGACCTGTCAAAAAAACAAACTCCCCCTTAGGTATAGAAAGATTAGCCTCTTCCAAAGCCACAATATCTCGAGTGTATCTCTTCCGAACCCCTCTTAGCTCTATAACTACCTGATCGCCTGAGAGCATGTGCACCTCTTTCTTTTCATATTTTTGGCCATCTTGCCGATAGAATAAATGATCGGCTAAGGCCCATACCCCGGGCCCCTGTGTCTCCGGGTAAAATTTACATATGCAAATCAAGAGCCATCTTAGGAGGTTCTATTAAAACATGGCTAAAATAGATGCCTTTTTTAAGCTTCTTCATGAACAGGGAGGATCCGACCTCCATATGGTTGCCGGATCTCCTCCAATCATAAGAATCAGGGGCGACATACAGAGGGTAAAATACAAAACCCTTGATAACGATGAACTCAAAGCGATGCTCTATGAAATCGCCCCAGAAGATAAGATAAAACACTTTGAAGAGACTGGAGATGTGGACTTTGGCTATGAGATCCCAGGCTTGGCCAGGTATCGTGCCAACTACTTTATGCAAAAAAATGGCGTAGGAGCCGTATTCAGGGAAATTCCAAGCAAGATCATGACTGCTGAACAGCTTGGCCTTCCAGAAGTAATGACCAAACTGGCAATGCTTCCAAGAGGGCTGGTGCTGGTTACAGGTCCAACTGGAAGTGGAAAATCCACAACACTAGCCGCTATCCTAGACCATGCAAACCGTCAGAGAAAAGATCATATCATAACTGTTGAAGATCCTATAGAATTTGTCCACGAACACAAAGGTTGCCTAGTAAATCACAGGGAGGTTGGAACCCATACCAAGTCGTTTAGTGCTGCACTAAGAGGGGCCCTTCGTGAGGATCCAGACATCATACTGGTTGGTGAAATGAGGGACTTGGAGACCATATCCCTTGCCATTGAAGCAGCCATGACAGGGCATCTCGTTATGGGAACCCTGCATACCATAAGCGCGGCCAAGACTGTGGATAGAATCATTGAAATATTTCCCACCCATCAACAGCCCCAGGTGAGAGCTACCCTGGCCGATGCGTTAAGGGCTGTTATTTCTCAGACAATGTTCAAAAGGATTGATATTCCGGGTAGATGCGTTGCCTTTGAGATACTCATTGCTACCCCTGCAGTACGGAACCTTATAAGGGAAGGCAAGACTTATCAGATACCATCTTCCATGCAAACAGGTAAAAAATATGGAATGCAGACTTTGGACGATGCCATAATGGATCTTTTGCAAAAGGGTTGGGTCGATCCAGATGAAGCATATGCCAAGTGTGTTGAAAAAGCAAAGTTCAAACCCTATGCCCGGAGCGCCCCGGCAGACTTTACAGAGGTAGGATAAAAGATGAGAAGGGCAGAGCTAAACCAGGTATTACAAGAAATGCTTACCAGTCATCCAAGGATCTCGGACTTAAACTTCACGGTGGGAAAACCATGTCAAGTAGCCGCAGACGGAAAGCTTCATGAAGCAGAACCTGTCCTCAAAACCGGCAATCTCGTCCCCTACCAGACCGAACAGCTGGCCCTTGCGCTTATAGATAACAATCGGAGGCTGTTAGCCGATCTGTTTAAGCATGGTTCCTGCGATTTTTCCTACAGCTTGGACAACGGACCCCGTTTTCGTGTAAATGTTTTTTCTCAGAAGGGCACATATAGCATTGTAATGAGAAGGCTTGAAAACAAGGTACCTACTATTGAAGAACTGGGCCTGCCAGAGTGTTTTAAAAAAATGGCCCGGGAAAAAAACGGCATAATACTCTTTACTGGTGCTACTGGAACAGGCAAGACCACTTCTCTTGCGGCAATTTTAAATGAAATCAACACAATAGAATCTGCCCATGTGATTACTCTAGAAGATCCGGTAGAATATGTGCACCAGTCTAAGAAAGCCACCTTTAACCAGAGGGAACTTGGACAAGATTTTGACACCTTTGCCAATGGATTACGGGCAGCCTTAAGACAGGCACCACATGTGATTCTAGTTGGCGAAATAAGAGACAGGGAAACCATTGAGATTGCCCTTAATGCCTCTGAAACAGGGCATCTGGTCTTCAGCACCCTTCATACGGTAAGTGCAGGCCACACCATAAACCGTATCCTTGGCATGTTTAACACAGAAGAGGAAAGGCAGGTAAGATTCAGACTGGCTGATTCTCTTAGATGGATTGTTGGCCAAAGGCTCTTGCCCAAAAAACAAGGTGGAAGGATTGCCGTATTTGAAATAATGCAAAACAACATTCGTGTAAAAGACTCTATCATTAACGGTGAACGAGAAGGCAAAAGTTTTTATGAAATTATAGAAGCTGGTAAAGCCTACGATATGCACACCTTTGATCAGCACATTGTTGAAATCTTCGAACAAAAGCTAATAAATGAAGAAACAGCCTTTGCCTACGCAAGCAACAGGGCCAAGGTGCGTCAAGGAATTGACAAGATTAAAGCTGCACGAGGTGAGGAAACCTCTGACATAGGCGGTCTTGAGATAGCTGAAGATTATCACGTTAGACAGTTTTAGGAGTACGATAATGGAGATTAGATGCCACAACTGCCAGAAGATTTATCATATAGATGAATCAAAGATCCCCGAAAAGGGCAAAGTCTTTGTCAAGTGCTCTTTATGCCAGGAAAAGATAGAGGTCACCAGACAGGCCCAAACAGAAGCCCAGGAGGCCATTCCCTCCCATGAAAAACAAGAGCCACCTGTTGAATACTTTGACCCTGACGCCAAGACGGCTCTTATATATTGTCAAGAGATACAGGCAAGACTGGAGATGGAAAAAAAACTTGATGAACTTGGATTTGAAACAAGAGGGATCAAGGATGAGGCAGAAATCAGACACCACTTTAGGTACAACATATATGATATGATTATTCTATATCAACACGGTCCCGATCCAGACGGGAACCTCAAATCTATACTTGGCTATATAAACACCATGCCATCACATATGAGGAGAAACACCCTTGTAATGTACATTCATCTTAGCGGTAACCGCTATGACCTGTATGACGCCTTTTCTAGAGGAGTAGATGCCACCCTTAGCCCCATGGATATCAGCCAGTTTTCAGACATTGTACCTGCTATTCTAGAACAGAAAAAGCAAAGCTATAAGGTCTTTTTTGACTGTCTGGCTAAAGTTGAGGAATCGGTAATCTGATAGAAATTCACATACCTATTCCCCAGTAACAGATTAAAAAAACAGGAGGCACCTGCTATGAAGAAGGTGCCTCTTTCAGATTTCCGTTTGGAAGGCGTCTATGAAAATATGAAAATGATTACTGTCCTATCAAGGCCTTTGCAGTAAAGGACAGTATCTCATTGGGATAACATCCAAGAATAATGACCCCGGTCAGGGCAATTACAAGAACTGCGGACAAGGCCCCTGATGGAGCAAGTTTCAGCTCCCTTTCAGGTTCGTACATATACATAAGCATTATGACTCTTAGATAGAAGTAGGCTGATATGGCACTAAAAAGTACTGCAAAAATAACAATCCATGTATAGCCTGCATGCAATGCAGCCATAAACAGGTTGAACTTGCCAATAAATCCTGCCGTTGGCGGAATGCCAGTCAAGGAAAACATAAAGACCAGCATCAATCCTGCTGCAACAGGATGAGATTTGGCAAGGCCCTTGTAATCATTCAGTGCCTCTCCCACAATACCTTTGTATTGAAGAAGAATTATTATAGCAAAGGCACCCATATTCATAAACAAGTAGATAAACAGATAGTTCATGGTTGCAGAGGCACCTTCTACTGTGCCAGGCAGAAAACCAATAAGCGCATAACCTGCATGGGCTATGGATGAATAGGCCAGCATCCTTTTGATAGATGTCTGACACAACGCTGTAATGTTACCGATAGCCATGGTAAGAAAGGCCATAATTATCAAGGCGGTCATCCATTCTGAGTGGGCATTGGGGA
>Ga0256835_1000716_pt1 | contig 22616 bp, 13 predicted proteins | sample PIR30metaG_FD_185972 | JGI IMG/M metagenome (GOLD analysis project Ga0256835, IMG submission 185972) | Hydrothermal vent microbial communities from East Pacific Rise, Pacific Ocean - PIR-30 | ecosystem: Environmental > Aquatic > Marine > Hydrothermal vents | place: Pacific Ocean: East Pacific...
AAGGAAGGAACCGTAGAAGCCCGAGATGAAATAATAGTAAATATCGTCAATCCGAAATGGGAAGAAGTGGACATAAGTAATTTGACCGGTGGTCTAAATTATCATGTTAATGATGTTTTTCTACTCAATGACCATATAGGTTGGATAGCCGGTTATAATTCCAACGGCACTAAATTTTTATTAAAAACAACTGATAAAGGAGTTACTTGGCAAATAGTCAATAGTAGTTTATATATAAATAAAATAGCCTTTTATGATGAAAACACCGGTGTAGCTGTTGATAATGTGGGTAAAGTATATAAAACTTTTGATGGTGGTGCTTCCTATGTCCTGGTAACAGACCCTGCCACCGGTTCTTCTTTATTTTATAGTGCAATGGATGTTGCTTTTAGTCAAACAACCGGTGAATATCAAGTGACTGCACAAGATATAAATGACCAAAACAAGGTCTTTCGCGTACGATTAAATGATAATGTTATCTTGCAAGATACAAGTGTTACGCCCGAATCAAATACGCTTTTATATGAAATAAAGTTTGATGGCTCAAATGGATTAATTTACGGCATGGAAGATCCGGCAACAGATTTACAATATATCCAACTGAGTACTGACAACGGACAATCTTGGCAGGGAGTTGACATTCCGGCACCTTCGGATTGGTATGGTGGCAATAACAACTTTCAAGTGCAAGGAGGAGCTATTGCAGGTAATAATATATGGCTTGTTGGAGGTGATAGCTCAGATTATTTAGATGCCTTTTCGGCTGTTTCAAACGACGGAGGAAATACTTGGCAGATAATAAGAGAAGAAGAAAAATTACCTTTTGATACAGAAAGTTTTTTGGGTGTTGTCATAACAGATAACGGCGCTTATGCAGTCAATTATGCTGCGCAATATTATCCCGCGATGTACTATTCTGATGATAACGGCGCTTCATGGAAACCTTTGTATGAAATTACTACACACAATGAAGATCAACATGTGAGCCATATCGATTTCAAAGGAACCGATTTCGGCATAACTGCCGGAGAAGGTATTCTATATCGATTTGCAAGCCATTAATAATTATTTCGCATTTAAAACAATTTCGGTTTTATACATGATTACAGTCTTCTTTCTTTTCTGAACTTATAAATCCGATTACAAAGTTTAATAAAAGTCTTCTTGTTTTCAAGAGGACTTTGTTATTTTAAAGCTTGTGAGCATCTCATTATCAATATTTTATAAAATTTTCTCAAAGAATCTTTCAAACTTTAATAAAATAATCGGCATTTCATAAATTTTCATTTATTAGTTTATTAATCAAAAAATGTATATTTTTGCTTTATAAATGTTTTTCCATGGATGAAAGTCTTTTTTCGAAATTGACACTTTTGGAACAAAAAATTCAAGAATTAATTACTCAAAATTTTGAATTGACCCAAAAAATTTCTAATTTTGAAAAAAGCTTAACAGAAAAAGAAGAGATTATAAAACGGTTACAGCAAAAAAATGATGAATTAAAAACCGATTATAACAAATTGAAGATTGGAAAAGCTTTTGCTACAGGCAGTAAATCAGAAGATACTGACGAAGCAAAAAAAACAATTGAAAAATTGATAAAAGAAATAAATCTTTGTATAGCCGAACTGGATGAATAGAGAAAAAATAAAAATTCACATTACTTTGGCCGGTAGGCAATATCCGATCAAAGTATGGCCGGAGCAAGAAGAAATAATCCGTAAAGCCGGCAAATTTTTGGAAAAAAGAATTACGGAAGTAGAAAAAGTTTTTGAAATTTCGGATATACAAGACATTTTATCAATTATATTAATTGAAATCGCTTCAGAATTGATGCTGGAAAAAGAAAATAAGAAAAAAAATAGCCAAATGATGCATGATAAAATAAATCATTTGCTACAATTATAAAATAGAAATCGTTCATTAATCAACATACTGCCTGTACTTATTTAATTTTGTTAAACTCAACACTTACTCTATAAAAAGGATGAGTCTTTGTTGTGAAAACAGGCCGCAACCTCTTGGGTATCCGTACATACGGACGGCGGAAGTTTGAGCAGCAAGTTAGTCCTAAACTTGTTAAATTGGAGTTTAATCAAAAACACAAATAAGTACAGGTTTTTTTATTGCAATAAATTTAAAAACTCATATTATGAATACAATATTATACATAGGAATAGGACTGGTTATCGGGTTTGTACTTTCATACATTCTTAAAGGGGTTCTCGACAAAAAAAGAGCCGGAAGTATCATTAACAGCGCATTTAAAAAAGCGGATGAAATCTTATCCAAAGCAAAAAACGAAGCCAAATCCATTATTTCCATTGCCGAAAAAGAAGGAGAATCCATCAAAAAAGAGAAAATCCTTCAAGCCAAAGAAAAATTTCTTGAACTAAAAGAAAAACATGAGGAACATATACTCGAGCGGGAAAAAAAGATTAGTGATCTTGAAAAAAAGGCAAAAGAAAAAGAGTCTCTTCTAGCAATGGAATTGGCACAAGTCAAGAAAAAAGAAGATGAACTGGCTCAAAAAGAGCAGTTTGTAGAAGAAAAAATAGCTGTTCTGGATAAAAAACAAGAAGAAGTCAGAAAAACACACCAAAAACAACTTGAAATTCTGGAAAAAATAGCCGGTTATTCAGCAGAAGAAGCCAAAAACGAATTGGTGGAATCTCTTAAAGAAGATGCCAAAGCAGAAGCCATGAAATATATTCAGGAAACGATGGAAGAAGCAAAAATGGCAGCTCAAAAAGAAGCTAAAAAAATTGTTATTTCCACTATACAACGAATTGGAACCGAAGAAGCCATCGAAAATACGGTCACTACTTTCCACTTGGAATCCGATGAAATTAAAGGAAGGATTATCGGACGGGAAGGAAGAAATATCCGTGCCATTGAAGCGGCTACCGGAGTCGAAATAATTGTAGATGACACCCCCGAAAGCATATTATTATCGGGATTTGACCCGATACGCAGAGAAATTGCACGCCTTTCTCTTCATAAACTGGTAACAGATGGGCGTATTCATCCTGCACGAATTGAAGAAGTGGTCAAAAAAACCGAGAAACAACTCGATGAGGAAATCATTGAAATCGGAAAACGTACCATTATCGATCTCGGCATTCACTCCCTTCACCCCGAACTTGTAAAAGCCGTGGGGCGTATGAAATACAGATCTTCTTACGGACAAAATCTCTTACAACACTCACGTGAAGTAGCCAAGATATGTAGCATCATGGCAGCAGAACTCGGACTCAATCCAAAAATTGCCAAACGTGCTGGGCTTCTACACGATATAGGAAAAGTTCCCACAGAAGACACTGAAATGCCTCATGCTCTACTAGGTATGCAATGGGCCGAAAGATATGGAGAAAGTCCCGATGTGGTAAACGCAATCGGAGCACACCATGACGAAATAGAAATGACCTCTCTCTATGCCCCGATAGTGCAGGTAGCCGATGCGATTTCCGGAGCACGTCCCGGAGCAAGACGACAAATCCTCGAATCCTATTTGAAACGACTTAAAGAGTTGGAAAACATTGCTTTTGAATTTCCCGGAGTGCAAAAAGCCTATGCCATTCAAGCAGGACGTGAGTTACGGGTAATTGTAAAAAGTGAAGAAGTAGATGACGAAACGGCAAAGCAATTGTCTTTTGAAATTACGCAGAAAATACAAACCGAAATGACTTATCCCGGTCAAGTAAAAGTTACGGTCATTCGGGAAACAAGAGCCGTAAATATTGCGAAATAAATTTGCTTTTTAAAAAAAATTACTATCTTTATCTTTTGAAATCAACAAATATTATGCTCTGTGGGGAAAATATTACGAATTGTTATTCTTTTAACGATAGTCTTTTATCAAAATAATAATTTTGCAAAAGACCCTCCATTTATATATCATCACCGGTTTTTAGCTCCTGACTCCGATGGAGACGGTATAACCGATGATATAGATATAGATGATGATAATGACGGTATACTCGATGTGGACGAAGGACAAGGAGTTGACCCACTCACGGATAATGATCATGACGGAATCCCCATCTATCTCGATGACGATGATAATGATTTTAATGTAGGAGATGACAATGGTTTGATAGAGCCCGGTTTTGATGTGGACGGAGATGGAATTCCTAACTATTTGGACTTGGATTCCGACGGTGACGGCCTTTGGGATGCTGCCGAATCGGGAAGAAATTCAGGAACAGACTCTAATCTTGACGGAAGACTGGAAGGAGATGTAGGTGCAAACGGGCTGATCAATGATGTAGAACTGGGTGTAGAAACCGGAAACATCAATTATACCCTTCAAAATACCGATGCTCTGGCTAACCCCTCTGATAATATTCCCGACTTTCTGGATATTGATGATGACAACGATGCCGTATTAACCGTCAATGAAAATCCAGATCCCAATGGAAACGGTTACCCCGAAGTAGGAGATTCACAAGATACCGATGGCGGTGGATTATTTGATTATCGAGATCCCGATGATGACGGAGACGGAATTGATACTCGTTGGGAAGATATTGCATTACCTAATAATTTTCCACAAAACGGTGATCCGACGGATGATGATACCGATGCCGATTTAATTCCGAATTACCTCGATAATGATGATGATAATGACGGAATACTAACTTCCGATGAACATCCCGATGATAATAACAATGGTATCCCCGAAGATGCCTTGGATGGTGATGGCGACGGCACGCCCGATTACCTCGACCCTGTAAATGATCCTTTTGACCATGATAATGATGGAATCCAAGACAATGTAGACATCGATGATGACAATGACGGAATTCCCGATTTAATCGAAAGCGGAGGCATGGATCCCCTGGCAGATAATGACGGAGATAATGTACCCGCTTATCTCGATGATAATGATAATGATGCGAGTATCGGAAACAATAACAATTGGACTGAACCCGCTTTTGATTATGACTTGGATAATATCCCCAATCATTTTGATTTAGATTCCGATAATGACGGCCTTTACGATGCGGCCGAATCCGGAAGAACTACCGGTGACGATATCAATCATGACGGTATACTGGAAGGAAATCTCGGAACCAACGGATTAGTCGATGTTTTGGAAACCACACCGGACGGAGGCAGTATCAATTATACTATCCAAGATACTGATGGAGATAGCCGTCCCGATTATCTCGATACCGATGATGATAACGATTTGATACTGACCATTTATGAGCATCCTGATGATAATAGTACCGGCTATCCCGAAGATGCTTTGGATACCGATACGGATACAATACCGGATTATTTGGATCGTGATGACGACGGAGACGGAATTTACACGGACTATGAAGACATTGCTTTACCTAACAATTACCCTCAAGACGGAGACCCTACCAATGATGATACGGACGGGGACGGCATTCCTAATTATTTGGATGATGATGATGATAATGACGGATTGTTAACCGTAAATGAACAAGCTGATCCAAATGGAAATCATATGCCGGAAGATGCAGTTGATTCTGACGGAGACGGAATTCCAAATTACCTCGATGCATTAGAAGACCCCTACGATCATGATAATGACGGTATTACGGACTCTATTGATATCGATGACGACAATGACGGTATTCCCGATATAGATGAATCCAATGGTCAAGATCCACTTACAGATAATGACGGAGATGGAGTTCCTCTTTATTTAGATGATAATGATAATAATAATAGTATCGGAGATGACAACAATGCTCCGGAACCCTTATTCGATATAGATAATGACGGAATTCCCAATCATTTTGATCTCGATTCCGATAACGACGGGCTTTATGATACCGCAGAATCCGGACGTTTGGCTATTCCGGTAGGAACCGATAGTGATCAAAACGGAATTCTTGAAGGAATAGTGGGAAGCAACGGGCTTATGGATGATCTGGAAACTTCACCAAACAGTGGAACTCTCAATTATACCATCCAAAACACCGATGGTGATTTCTTTGCTGATTTTCTTGATCGCGATGATGATAATGACCATATCCTCACCAGTAACGAACACCCTGATGACAATGGGAACGGCTATCCCGAGGATGCTCTTCATACCGATTTTGACGGAGTTCCTAATTATTTGGATCGTGATGATGACGGAGATGGTATTTATACCGATTATGAAGACATTGCCTTACCTAATAATTATCCTCAGGATGGTGATCCTACAAATGATGATACCGATGGAGACGGCACACCCAATTACCTGGATAATGACGATGATAATGACGGTATACTAACCGAAGATGAAAATCCGGATCCCAATGGCGATCATAACCCCGATGATGCCATAGATACGGATCTTGACGGAACACCCGATTACCTCGATCCGATAACCAATGTAAACGATCATGACAACGATGGAATAGATGACAGTGTAGATTTGGATGATGATAACGACGGTATTCCCGATTTAGCCGAATACAATGGACAAGATCCATTGACAGATGCTGACGGAGATGGTGTCCCTGTATATTTAGATGACGATGATACCGATAATACTGTGGGGGATGCTAATAATGCGGTAGAACTAGCTTGGGATCTCGATGTAGACGGTATTCCCAATCATTTTGATTTGGACAGTGATAATGACGGACTATGGGATGCGGCGGAATCCGGACAAACTACGGGAACCGATACTGACTTTAACGGAATTTTAGAAGGAAATGTAGGAACAAACGGATTGATTGATGACGTAGAAACAGCTCCGGATAGTGGAACAATCAACTATTCAATTGCCGATACAGATGGAGATGCGTCCAAAAACTTTTTGGATTTTGACGATGATAATGACCATATTCAAACGGTATTTGAACATCCTGATGACAATACTAACGGATATCCTGATGATGCTCTCGATACAGATACGGATACTATCCCCAATTTCTTGGATAGAGACGATGACGGCGACGGAATTTATACCGACTATGAAGATGTTGCTCTCCCCCATGTCTATCCACAAGATGGAGATCCCACAAATGATGATACAGACTTTGACGGAATTCCCAATTACCTCGATACGGATGACGATAATGACGGTTTATTAACAATCAATGAATCACCCGACCCCAATGGTAACCATATTCCCGATGATGCTATTGATACCGATTTTGACGGTACTCCTAATTATCTGGATCCCATAGAAAATATTAATGACCACGATAATGACGGTATCGATGATGCCGTAGATTTAGACGATGACAACGACGGAATTCCTGATATAGACGAAAGTATGGGAGCAGATCCTTTAACAGATAATGACGGAGACGGTGTACCTGTCTATTTGGATGATGATGACAATGATAACACTGTTGGAGATGTGAATAATGCTCCTGAACCTTTATATGATATAGATAATGATGGAATCCCGAATCATTTTGATCTTGATTCTGATAACGACGGACTTTTTGACACGGCAGAATCCGGCCGTACAACCGGAACCGATTCCAATATGGATGGAATCCTGGAAGGGACTCCGGGGACAAACGGTTTGATGGATGAGGTGGAAACTTCACCCGATAGCGGAAGCATCAATTATACGGTTTTAAATACGGATGGAGATATGTTCATCAATGCCTTAGACCGCGATGATGATAATGATCATATTCTGACAAATAACGAACAACCCGATAATAATGGCAATCACTATCCTGATGATGCCATAGATACGGATGGCGACGGCAATCCCAACTTCCTTGATCGTGACGATGATGGAGACGGTATATATACGGATTTTGAAGATATTGCTCTTCCTAATAATTATCCCCAAGACGGAGATCCTACAAATGATGATACCGATGGGGATGGAATACCAAACTATTTGGATCCGGATGATGATAATGATGGAACGGATACCCAATATGAACATCCCGATGATAACGGAAATCATGAACCCGAAGATGCTCAAGACATCGACGGCGATGGCATACCCGACTATTTGGATCAATTTGACTTACCCGATGACCATGATAATGACGGAATAGCCGATTCGCAAGATATAGATGACGACAATGATGGAATTCCCGATTTGGATGAATATAACGGAAATGACCCTATGGCCGATGCCGACGGTGATAATGTACCTGTATATCTCGATGACGATGATACGGATAATACCGTAGGCAATAATAATGGAACGGTAGAACTCGCTTGGGACCTTGATGTAGACGGTATCCCCAATCATTTTGACTTGGATAGCGACGGAGACGGGCTTTGGGATGCTGCCGAATCCGGACAAACAAGCGGAACGGATACGGATTTTAACGGCGAATTGGAAGGAAATGTAGGAACAAACGGTTTAGTGGATGATTTGGAAACAACCCCTGATAGTGGAACAATTAACTATACAATTCAAGATACTGATGGAGATGCGTCCAAAAACTTTGTAGATTTTGACGATGATAATGACCATATAAAAACCACTTTTGAACATCCTGATGATAATCTGAATGGTTATCCTGATGACGCATTGGATACCGATGGAGACGGAAACCCCAATTTCATCGATAGAGATGATGACGGGGACGGGCTATATACCGATTATGAAGATGTAGCTCTTCCTCATATCTATCCCCAAGACGGTGATCCTACCAACGATGATACCGATAATGACGGTATTCCTAACTATCTGGATACCGACGATGATAACGATGGAATATTAACGATAAATGAATCACCGGATCCCAATGGAAATCACAAACCGGAAGATGCCATTGATAGTGATAACGATGGAATTCCCGATTACCTGGATGGCAATGATTTTGACAATGATGGAGTTTTTGATAATGTTGATTTGGATGATGACAATGACGGAATCCCTGATATTGATGAAAATGGAGGAATTGATCCCTTAACAGATGCTGATAATGACGGAGTCCCTGTATTTATGGACGATGATGATAATGATAATACCATTGGAGATAATAACGGACAAGTAGAATCTGCCTTTGACGCCGATGGAGACTCCATCCCTAACCATTTTGATTTGGACAGTGATAATGACGGATTATGGGATTTAGCTGAATCCGGTGCCTCCTCTCCTACCGATACCGACTTTAACGGAAGAATAGACACTGCCGTAGGAGCAAACGGTCTGGCAGATGAAGTGGAAACATCAGTCGATTCGGGAAGCTTAAACTATTCAATTGTAGACTCCGATACCGATACTGTTTCCAATTATTTGGACAATGATGATGATAACGATAATGTGCCTACTTCCTTAGAAAATCCGGATGACAATACAAATGGATATCCGGAAGATGCATTAAATACCGATGGAGACTCATTGCCTAATTATTTGGATATCGATGATGATGGAGATTCAATCTATACTGTTTATGAAGATATAGCACTTCCAAATAATTACCCTCAAGACGGTGACCCTACCAATGACGATACCGATGGGGATGGAATTCCTAATTATCTGGATGATGATGACGACAATGATAGTATTTTAACTGTTAACGAACATCCTGATGACAATGGAAATGGAGAGCCCGAAGATGCTTGGGATACAGATGAAGATGGTATTCCCGATTATCTGGATGATCTTTATGATCCGCAAGATAATGACGGTGACAATGTCTTTGACAAATATGATTTGGATGATGATAATGACGGTATTCCCGACACAGAGGAGTCCAATGGCATTGATCCTTTAACAGATGCAGACAATGACGGTGTACCCGTATATTTGGACGATAATGACAATGATAATAATATTGGAGATGATAATAGCCAAATAGAACCAGGTTTTGATACGGACGGAGATGGAATTCCCAATCATTTTGATCTAGATAGTGATGGAGACAGTCTTTATGACTTAGCCGAATCGGGACAAACAACCGGTACGGATGTAGATTTTGATGGAATGATAGATGGAAATGTGGGAATTAACGGTTTGCCTGATAGTGTGGAAACCATAGCTGACAGCGGTGTAGTTAATTATGTTTTACAAGATTCCGATAGTGACGCCATAAATGATTATCTTGACATGGATGATGACAATGATCATGTTCCCACTATAACAGAAAATCCTGATCCGGATGCAAACGGCTATCCCGATGACGCACAAGATACAGATAATGACGGGACACCCGATTATCTCGATATAGATGATGATGGTGATAGCATCTATACCGTATATGAAGATGTAGCTTTACCCAATGATTATCCACAAGACGGTGATCCTACTAATGACGACACCGATGGAGACGGAATACCAAATTACTTGGACGATGATGATGACAATGACGGAAAATTAACCATTAATGAAAGTCCGGATCCTAATGGAAATGGAGAACCGGAAGATGCTATTGACACCGATGGAGATGGAATTCCCGATTATCTGGATGATTATGACAACCGTGAATTGGTGGTTTATAACGGAATATCTCCTAATGGAAACGGGAAAAATGAATATATGCATATCGATCATATCGATAAATATCCCAAAAACAGAATGATTATCTTAGACCGTTGGCAATATAAAGTCTGGGAAGGAAAAAATTACGATAATATAAACGTTCGCTTTGAAGGAATTGATAAAAACGGAAAAGAATTACCTTCCGGAACTTATTATTATATGTTGGAATTTAAAGAAGACGGTAAATGGAAAAACAAAGCCGGTTATTTATACATACTAAAATAATGAAAAAACTAAAATACATATTTATCTTTTTGTTTTTGAGTGTATTACATTCAAACTACGCACAAGAGTTTCCATTGTATACACAGTATATGTATGGAAAAAATATGATAAACCCGGGATTTGTAGGTGTAAACGGGCGTATGTCCCTTACAATGATTCATCGCTCCCAATGGTTGGGTGTGGAAGGAGCCCCAACTACCTCAAATATTAGTTTCCAATACCCTTTGGAAAAAGCGGCCTTTGGAATGATTCTATCCCGCGATGTCGATGGCCCTGTATCGAAACTTATGGCAAAAGGTCAATTTTCGTATAACCTGGAATTGGATTATTTTACTTATATAAGTTTGGGAGTTGATTTTGGAGTTTATAATCACAGCTTTGATCTCTCGAAATTAAAAATTAAAGATTCCGAAGATATTTTTTCCGAAGATTATAACTCATTGGATTTTGATGCGGGAATCGGAGCTTTCCTTTATACCGATACTTGGTATGTAGGATTATCTGTTCCCAATTTAAACCTGAAAGAAAAATTTAAAAGTGATAATACACTAGAAGACAAACGACTGTTACATACCTATTTAATGGGGGGATACAACATTGAAATCGGGCCCAGAAGAATATTTCAACCCTCTTTTATGCTTCGTTATGCGAGCAATTTACCTGTTTCAGCAGAATTGACTTTAAATATGAAATGGAATGAAACATTAACTACCGGAATTGCCTATCGATTTAATTCGGCATACAGTTTGCTTGTAGGTATAGATGTAACAAGAAAATTACATATCGGGTATGCTTTTGACTGGGATCAAAGTCGCTTTTATCGGACTAATTACGGTTCCCATGAAGTGTTTTTAAGATATTACTTAAATACCGAAGAAAACAGTTCAAGGTATCAATCACCGCGTTTTTTCTAATATAAAAAACATATGACAAAAAAATTACTTTACATATTAATTCTTCTATTAACTACCGGCTTACAGAGTTTTGCTCAAAAAGAAGTAAAAAAAGCAGATGAGTTATATGAAGGATATGAATATCTAAAAGCAAGGGACATCTATCTGAAAGTGGCTAATCGTGGGTATGTTTCCGGATATCTTTACAAAAAATTAGGAGATTCCTATTTTAAAACGGCCGAATATAAACAAGCTCTTAAATGGTATGAAAAACTTTTTAAATTAGGTGAGGATCCCGAACCAGAATACTATTTTAGATATGCCCAATGTTTAAAAGCGGCAGGAAAAAGAGAGAAAGGAAACGAATATTTGCAAAAATACTACTCACTGGTAGATGATAAATTCCGCTCCAATCAAATTGTAAAAAAATCATATATCCTCTATGATAATGATATTCCGCTTGAATATTCAAGTTACAAAATAGAAGAATTAAAAGGAGTAAATACCGAATTTTCCGATTTCGCACCTGTTATTAAAGGGGAAAAATTTATTTTCACTTCTGCGGGACATGCGCCCGTAGGATACAAGAAAAATTGGCAAAACGGTCAACCTTATTTTGATTTGTTTGAAGCTACCATAAATTCTCCAAAAGATGTAACCGGTGTAAAACCGCTAAACGGCGATATAAATACGGAATATCATGAATCTTCCGCAACCTTTACACCCGATGGGAAAACCATGTATTTTTCACGAAACAGTTATAAAAAAGCCAAATATTCCGATGCAAACCTCAGTAAATTAAAAATTTACAGGGCAGAGAAAATAAATGGTAAATGGAAAACGGTCGAAGAACTCCCTTTTAATAGTGAAAATTATACCTTTACCTCCCCGGCTTTGAGTCCGGATGGAAAAAGACTGTATTTCGTTTCCGACATGCCCGGAACCTTTGGTAATTCCGATATATGGTATGTAGAAATTTATGAAGACAATTCTTATAGTTACCCGCAAAACCTTGGCCCGAAAGTAAATACCACCGAACGGGAAAATTTCCCTTTCATTACAAAAAATAAAATTTATTTTACTTCCGACGGACAATTGGGTTATGGAGGTTTGGATATTTTTGTTGCAGATCTTGATGAAAATGGAATGGTCGGAGATATTCTAAATTTGGGGAAACCCATAAATTCAGAAAAAGATGATTTCTCATTTGCTATTTCCGAAGATGAAAAATACGGATATTTTGCTTCCGGCAGAAATTTTGATAAAACCAAAGATGACATCTATGTTTTCTATAAATCCAATGAAATTAAAAAAGGGGATGTGAAAGATTTATTCTCAAAAATGAAAGACTCCATCAAAGTGGGAATACCTAAAAAAGAGAATATTGTAGAAGGAAAAGATTTGGGTAAATTATTAAAATTAAGTCCTATTTATTTTGAATACGGAAAAGCGGAAATCGGTCCGAGAGCAGCTATTGAATTGGAAAAAGTAATTACCGTTTTAAGAAAATATCCTTACTTGAAATTGGATATCCGTTCTCATACAGATTCAAGAAGTAGCGCCTCTTTTAATATGAAATTATCAGAAAAAAGAGCCAAAGCTACAAGAGATTATATCGTAGAAAGCGGGATAGATCCTTCCAGAATAACTGCCAAAGGTTATGGCGAAACACAACTGGTCAATAAATGTAAAGACGGAGTCAAATGTACGGAAATGGAACACAGACAGAATCGCCGATCCGAATTTATTATCATTGATACCAAATACCAAGGAGATAATTAAAAATTTTCTATTATTATATTTCAAAGGGCTTTTAGAAGCCCTTTTTTTGTAAGAAAAGAACAAGTGCCCATAAAACCGGAATGCCTTCAATCAAAAAAGTAGTGTAATAGAATTTTTTATTTTCATCGGAAAACCAACATAAAAATAGAGAAATTAAAAGAATAATTTCACTTAAAAATCTTTCAAATCCATCAAATATAAAGAAAAGTAATACCGACAAAACACTTCCTAATATGAGATAAAAATAGGACTTATATTCCGGATAAGCTTGTGGAAAAGTTTTCAAAGCCTTATCATCTATTAATATATCTCGCTGATCAAAACTCAGTGTAAGCAATAAAATATAAAGGAATACAAAAAGAAATTCCAAACGAAAAGAAGTTGAATTTGCTGAAAAAAAAATTCCGGGAATAACCACAGTAAGCATTGCCCAAACAAATGAAACCGTTATGATTTTAATTATACCATTCTGACGAAAAGAAAAAAAAGGAAAATAAGATTGATATAATAATGTAATCAGACCCAATGGTACAATCGAAAAACGAACTTGAATGGGAAGTTTCATAAAGAAAAAAAGACTGCATAAAAAAGAAAAGAAAAGGATACCTTTAAAAATATAAGAATAACGATAATAATAAAAAAGAAATTGGGACCGGTTATTTTTCAGGAACATTATTCGAATCAACCCATAGGAAAAAACAGTCGAAAAAAATAAAAAAAGAGCATATTCCTTATGAAAATTATTTTGATTAAAAATAAAATAAAGCGATACCACACTTAATGCTACATGTATATTTAAAAAAATATAAAGATTGAAAATATGTTTGACAAAGCTATTCACTAAAAATCTTTTACATTTGCAAATATAGATGAATATATGAAATGGTTTAAAAACACATCCTATGCGGTAATTGACGCACTTGATAAAATTTTCAACCGGAATTTCCAGGCTGATAAAGTAGTGAAGAAACTATTAAAATCCAATAAAAAATGGGGAAGCCGTGACCGGAAAATGATTTCCAAGGCTTTATATGATATCATTCGATGGAGAAGAAAATATGAATACCTCACAGATTCTTCCATTTTGGATATGGAAGGAAAATGGAGAATATTGGCTTTATGGAGTCTTCTCAATAATATACCTTTCCCCGACTGGTTTGAAGTAAATATAGAAGAATTAAAAAAAAGAATAAATGGCAAGGAGGCTTTATCTTTCACGGTAGATCAATCCATTCCGGATTGGTTATATCAATTGGGAATAAAAGATATGGGAAAAGAAGAATTTGAAAAGGAAATAAAGGCACTTAATGAAGAAGCCCAAACAGTCATTCGGGTTAATCTTTTGAAAACCACAAAAGAAAAACTCAAAAATAAATTGGATGAAAAAGGAATAAAAACAAATGAAGACCCGGAATATCCCGAAGCCCTTTTTATCGAAGGGAAACCTAAATTAACTCATTTGAAATGTTATAAAAACGGAGAATTTGAAATACAAGACGCCTCTTCCCAAAAAGTAGCTGATTTTATTAGACCTCAATCCGGACAAACAATCATTGATGCTTGCGCAGGTGCGGGTGGTAAAACTTTGCATATGGCAAGCAAAATGAAAAACAAGGGAGAAATCATTGCCTTGGATATCTATCCTCAAAAATTAAAGGAATTACGGAAAAGAGTGGAAAGAAACGGAGTGAAAATTCTCAAAGACACCAGTCTAATCAATCAAAAAACAATGAATAAATATAAGGAATATGCAGATATACTTCTCCTGGATGTTCCTTGCAGCAGTTTAGGTACCCTAAAAAGAAAACCCGGATTGAAATGGGAGCTAAATGAAAATAAAATTAAGCAAATCAATAGCATTCAAATGGATATATTAAAAAACTATCCCCAAATGCTTAAACCCGGTGGGCATTTAATTTATGTTACTTGCTCGATTCTTCCTATGGAAAACAAACGACAAATAAAAAAATTTCTAAAACAAAATAAAAATTTTACTTTTGTAGAAGATAAAACTATTAAAACCTCTGAATCCGGCTATGACGGATTTTATATGGCTAAACTCAAAAAAAATAAATCCCCAATATGAAAACAACATTATTTTCTATTCTTTTTACTTTTACCTCCTTTTTTCTTTTCAGTCAAGAACCGGCTGGGTATTATGATTCGGCCTCCGGACTCACCGGATATCAATTAAAAACGGAACTGAGCAATATTATTAGTAACGGACACAATGCTCGTTCATATAATGATTTATATGCCGGTTATGAAACTACCGATTCAGATAATTATTATGAAAAAGACGGTACGGTTTTAGATATTTATTCTGAAAATCCTGCTGGAACCGATCCTTATGAATATCATCATCATCAACAAACATGTGGAAATTATTCTTCGGAAGGAGACTGTTATAACAGAGAACATTTAATGCCACAAAGTTGGTTTAGTTCCGCCTCTCCTATGAAATCCGATATACACCATGTAGTACCCAGTGACGGAAAAGTAAATGGTATGCGAGGACATTATCCTTTGGCTGATGTAGGTTCTGCCGATTGGACATCTCTCAATGGATCAAAAAGAGGAACTTGTTCTGATACAGGCTATTCAGGAATAGTATTTGAACCGATTGATGAATTCAAAGGAGATATTGCCCGTATATATTTTTATATGGCTACACGCTATGAAGATCGTATCGGCTCATGGGAAAATGCCAATTTAGATGGCTCGGATCCCGTATTGGACGGAAGTAGTGACCATGTATTCGAAGATTGGTATTTGGAGGTCCTATTAAGGTGGCATCATCAAGATCCCGTCAGTCAAAGAGAAATTGACCGTAATAATGCCGCTTACGATTATCAGGGAAACAGAAACCCCTTCATTGATCATCCCGAATGGGTAGATGCTATTTGGAATCCCTCATCCGACACGGAAGCGCCGAGTATTCCTCAAAATTTGACAGTAATGGCTACTACTGAAAACAGTATTAGTATTAGCTGGGACGCCTCTACAGACAATCAAAGTGTAAGCTCATACTCTATTTATGTTGATGGAAATTCTGCCGGAAGTACCACTTCTACTTCTTATACTATATCAGGACTTTTGCCGTCAACTACTTATACGATTTGTGTAAAAGCACAGGATAATGCCGGAAATATTTCCGATTGTAGCGACTCTTTATCCGCTACCACTCAAACATCTCCTTATGTGCTAAATGAAGATTTTGATAGTTGCCCCAATATGGCATTTACAGCAATAAGTGAAGCCAGTGATAAAGATTGGGTTTGTATCGACCAATATGGTGAAAACGATTCTCCCGCAATACAAATCAATGGGTATCATGAAAATGAATCCAGTAAAGATTGGCTCATTACCACTCAACCGATTAATTTTGATAATTATTCAAACGAGACTTTTTCCGCATTTTTTGCTTATACCTATGGGGATACCCCCTTGGAAGTGGTTTATTCTTCTGATTATGACGGAGGAAATACACCATCAAACTTTATATGGACTCCCCTCCCAAATGTAAATATGGAAACTCCAAATAAATCAAACAACCCTGTTGAATTCACTATTGATAATGCTGATATAAGCTCCATTTCCGGAACGGTATACATCGCTTTTAAATATTTTACCGAAGGATATGCACCTACACGTTGGAATGTAGATAGTGTTAAAATTTATGCTGAAGAAAATAGTAGCGGAATAAATGATAACGGACTTACAAAATTAACTATTTACCCTAACCCTACCAATGATGGTACAATCAATTTAAAACTTTCACAATCATATCCCGAATTAAAAATTACTATTTATGATATTAGCGGTAAACAAATTGAAAAAATCGACGGAAAAGAGCGTAAGAAAATTCGTATCAGTGGTTTGAAACCGGGTTTTTATTTTGTAAATTTAGTTACACGCGGTCAAAGATTAACAAAAAAAATAATTGTTAAATAACAAAAATGCAGTTTATTTAATTCTTTTCCGCTTTCGGGTTTTTCTCTTTAAAATATTCCAAAAAACATTTAAAAGCCCGATGAAAATTTGCTCATTTAGATTAGTTTGCTTATTTTAGGACAACCAAAATTAGCAAACTATGGAAATGAATAAATTATTTAATTTTTTAGATTATCAATTAGAGCATTTTCCCCGTGAAGATGCTTTTGTTACAAAAGAAAACGGGAAATGGGTCAAAACTTCCACGCAAGATTTTAAAAATCAGGTGGATCAATTCAGTCGCGGATTATTAAAATTAGATGTTCAACCCAATGATAAAGTAGCACTTATTTCTCATAACAATCAAACCAAATGGGATATTTCCGACTTAGGAATCCTACAAGTAGGAGCACAAGATGTTCCTATATACCCTACTATTTCTGCCGAAGATTATGCCTATATATTAAATCATGCAGAAGTAAAACTTGCTATTGTATCCAATAAAGAAATTTACGAAAAAGTAAAAAGCATAAAAGACCAGGTGCCAACCTTAAAAGATGTTTTCTCTTTTGAAGAAATTGAAGGAGTGAGAAACTGGAATGAAATTATCGAATTGGGAAAAGACGAAAGTTTACAAGAGGAAGTGGAAAAAAGAAAAGCAGCAGTTCAACCTGACGATTTAGCCACTTTAATTTATACTTCCGGGACAACCGGAAGACCGAAAGGAGTGATGCTTTCACACAGAAATATCGCTTCGGTTGTAACCTCGGCAGCCAAACGGATCCCTCCCCTTCCCGACCAAGCCCGAACCATTAGTTTTTTACCTACTTGCCATATTTTTGAACGAATTATCCATTATTTATATGTCTATAAAGGCTTTGGCGTTTATTTTGCCGAATCCATTGACCAAATAGGAGAAAATATACGTGAAGTAAAACCTCATATCTTTACTGCGGTTCCCAGATTACTTGAAAAAGTATATGATAAAATCATTGCCAAAGGACAGGAATTAAGCGGTATAAAAAAAGCTCTATTCTTCTGGGCTGTGGGAGTAGGAGAAAAATTTGATTTTGATAAAGCCGATAAGTTTCCATATAGCCTTAAATTAAAAATAGCACGTAAGTTGATCTTTAGTAAATGGAAAGAAGCCCTGGGAGGTGAAATACGTTATATTGTATCGGGAAGTGCAGCTTTACAACCCCGTTTACAAAGAGTTTTTATTGCCGGAGAGATTAATATTTTGGAAGGTTACGGATTGACCGAAACCGGAGGAGTGGTTTCTGTAAACTCCCCTAATGCCGTATGGAAAATAGGAACCGTTGGACCTCCATTGGATATTGATGAAGTAAAAATTGCCGATGACGGTGAAATACTTGTAAAAGGACCTAATATTATGTTGGGATATTATAAAGATCCCGAAAAAACCGCCGAAGTATTTACCGATGAATATTTCCATACAGGAGATATCGGTGAGATAGATGAAGACGGGGTATTGAAAATCACCGACCGTAAAAAAGAAATGTTTAAAACCTCCGGAGGTAAATATGTTGCACCGCAATTGCTGGAAAATGCAATGAAACAATCACCGTTTATTGAGCAAATTATGGTAATAGGCGAAGGACAAAAACTGGTTGCCGCTTTGATCCAACCCAATTTTGAATTTATCAAGGAATGGGGAAAACGGCATCATTTGCATTTTGAAGGCGGTCATAAAGAAATTGCCGAACATCCCAAAGTAAACGAGCGAATCAAACAGGAAATAGAAAAATTCAATAAAAATTTCGGAAAATGGGAAAAAATTAAGCTCTTCCGTTTAACTCCCGAAGAATGGAGTATTGAAAAAGGGCATCTCACTCCCACAATGAAATTAAAAAGAAAACAAATTAAAGAAAGTTTCAAACATCTTTATGACGATATTTATAATAGCCTTACTTAACTGAAAGCGCCTCAAAAAAGGCGCTTTTTTTATCACAAGTTTGTTAATAACTTCTTGGCCGGCAAGTAATAGTAGTGGCTAAATATCAATAACTTTGCAATAAATAAATAATGATTTATGAAAGAACGAAATTATGATAATGAGGCCATTCAAAGATTTGAGAAAATGCTACAAGAAGGAATCGCCTATTTCTTTGATTTGGAAGAATATTTGGATATTATAGATTATTATATCACTTTTGGAAACTTCAATTTTGCTCATAAAGCAATAAAACTCGGATTGGAACAATATGTAAATCATGTCGAATTGTTAATGTTCAAAACCGAATTGCTCGCTTTGGAAGGAGAATTAAACGAAGCAAAAAGAATTATAGAACAAATCAAAGGAGTTGATCCTTATAATAAAGAACTCCCTTTACTCGAGGCTGATATTTTTTCCCGCAGTAATCAACATGAACAAGCCGTAGAAGCATTGAAAAAAGCCTTGGAATATCATCCGGATGATATTGAAATTTATGATCTTCTGAGTATTGAATATCTTTATCTCGATGAATTTCAAGAAGCTTTGAAAACATCCAAAAAAAGCTTGGAAATAGATCCTGAAAATCAAGCGGCACTCTATAATGTTATTTCCTGTTATGATTTAATGGATATGAACGAAAAAGCAAGAGATTTTTTATTGAATTTTGTAGATCAACAACCTATGAGCGAAATCGGATGGAGTTTGTTGGGAAAACGCTATTTGGAGGACGAAAAATACGAGCAAGCTCTGGAAGCTTTGGATTATGCTATTGCCATAGATGATAAATTTCTTGGCGCTTATTACGATAAAGCCTATGTATTGACTAAATTAAAACGTTTTGAGGAAGCTATTGAATTTTATAAACTTACCCTCAGCATAAGTGATCCCAGTGCCTTTGCTTACTATCATATCGCTAAGAATTATGAATTTCTAAATGAGTATCAAAAAGCATTGGAATTTTATCAAAAAGCAATCTATGAAGATCCCGGACATTATAAATCACGACTTCGATTGATTGATATCCTAATTCATACAAATCAATTGGAAAAAGCTATACAAAGTAGTTTGGAAGCCGTTCAAGTGATTCCCACTCAGGAACTCTATGAACAACAAGCTCAAATATATATTTTAAAAGAAGATTTCAAAGAAGCGATAGATTCATTGGAAATGAGCCTTAAATTGGGGTCTTTAAAAATTCCGGTGGCTCTTTTATTGGCAGATTTATATATAAAAACAGGTGATAAAGAAAAATTCCGCTCTATACTACTCGAAGCACGAAAACTCTACCCGGATTCAAAAGAGATACAGAAACGCATGACTGACAAATCCTAATGATGAAAAAAAAATTTAATTTACCTCTGATTTTAAAAGGAATGGCAATGGGAGCCGCCAATGTGATTCCCGGTGTCTCCGGAGGAACGATAGCATTGATTACAGGAATTTATGAAGAACTTATCGACTCTATTAAATCCTTTGATTTGCATGCACTTAAGCTCCTGTTAAAATTCAAATGGAAAGAATTTGTAGAATATACAAATTTCTACTTTTTGATTCAAGTGCTATTGGGACTGATATTGGCTATATTCAGTTTGGCTAAACTGTTTAAATTCCTCTTTGAAAATTATCCCGTTTATATATGGGCATTCTTTTTTGGCTTGGTGCTTGCCTCGGTATATTATGTAGGAAAAACCGTTACAAAATGGAATTTTTCCACTATTCTCAGCTTTATAATTGGACTGGGTATTGCCATTGCGGTTACCGTTTTACATCCGGCAGGGGAAAATGACAGCCCGTGGTACCTTTTTCTCAATGGTGTAATTGCTATTATCAGTATGATCCTTCCGGGTCTTTCAGGTTCATTTGTATTAATACTTTTGGGAAATTATCAATTGGTAGCCATTGATGCCATTAACCAACTTAACCTGAAAATTCTACTCCCTTTTCTACTCGGAGCAATCATCGGATTAATAGCATTTTCTTATGTATTATCTTGGCTTTTTAAAAAATATAAGAATCAAACCATTGCCTTAATGACAGGATTTATTCTGGGTTCTTTAAGTATTCTTTGGCCATGGAAAAAAGCGGTTTATTTGATGAAAGACGGAGACTATGTTACCAAACACGGCAGGAAATTGATTGCATATTATGAACAAGTCTTGCCTCAAAATTACGATTATCATTTTTTTATTGCTCTTTTTTTTATAATTTTAGGAATATATAGTATTGTTTGGGTAGAAAAAAGTTCCTCCACCAAAGAAATTAAAGAATAATATTTATGTTAGGACTAAAAGCGGAAACTTCTCCTCAATGGGCAGATATTGTGATAAAAAATTTAGATTTGTTTCTTACGGATCATGCCTATAATGAAATGAAAGCATCGCAATCGGCCATGGCGGTAATCAATCATTGGCCGGAAAATATTGATTTTGTCAATACCATGTCCGGAATAGCCATTGAAGAAATGGAACATTTTGAAATGGTATATAAAGAAATCAATAAATTAGGTTTTAAACTCGGGAAAGAACAAATAAATGAATACGCTATGAAATTGCGCAAATTTTTCCCCAAGACAAAAGATCCGGATGAAAAATTTGTTCAAAAACTGCTCCTCTCCTCATTGATTGAAGCCAGAAGTTGCGAGCGGTTCAGCGTTTTAAAAGAAGCTTTAAAAAAAGATTATCCCGAATTGGCCCGCTTTTATTCGGATTTGTTTCAATCGGAAGCGCGACATTACCGGGTTTTTCTGGAATTTGCTAGGGAATATGCCGGAAGAGAAAAAGTAGATGAAATATGGGATGATTTGTTGACATATGAAGCCGGATTAATCAATCAATTGGGTAAAAAAGCCGGGGTTCATGGCTAAAAAAATCTCGGTAAATATCATTGGCAGCGGAAATGTCGCCACGCATTTCATAAAAGAATTTTTGCGGCATCCCGAGATTCGACTCAACCAACTTTATGCCCGTGATCTTCCACAATTAAAAGACTTTGAGGGCACCTCCGTTTTGATAAACGATTTGCAATTATTGACTCCCGCCGATATTACAATCCTTGCCGTTACGGACGATGCCATCGGTCAGGTCTCTGAAAAATTAAAAAATTACCGCTCATTGGTGGTTCATACTTCCGGCAGTAAACCGATGGAAGAATTGACAAACCGGAGAAGAGGTGTTTTCTATCCGTTTCAATCTTTTTCAAAAGAAAAAAAACATATAGATTTTAAAAATTTGCCTATTCTCATTGAGGCTGAAACTCCTGAGGATTTGAAACAACTTTCTTTTCTAGGAAGTATTTTGTCCAATAAAGTTTATGAGATGAATTCGTCTCAACGAAAAGCCTTGCATATAGCAGGAGTTTTTGCCGCCAATTTTACCAATCA
>Ga0256835_1000717_pt1 | contig 22559 bp, 29 predicted proteins | sample PIR30metaG_FD_185972 | JGI IMG/M metagenome (GOLD analysis project Ga0256835, IMG submission 185972) | Hydrothermal vent microbial communities from East Pacific Rise, Pacific Ocean - PIR-30 | ecosystem: Environmental > Aquatic > Marine > Hydrothermal vents | place: Pacific Ocean: East Pacific...
CGTGTTTCTCGATTGTTGGAATGTGCTTGGGGTGGTTATTGCTGTGGTTGTTGGTGTGGTGGTGTTGGTTAGTTGTTGCTTGGTTGTTTCTTTCTCTTATGGTAGTATGGAGTAAGTGATTTATTGGTTCCTTGATTTTTAGGTCCTTTCCGTTTTTAGGTGCACCTTCTTCGCTCTCGTTATCGGATTTGATGGTGGTTTCTGTGATCGGGTTCTCTTATGGTGGAATGACTCCTTTCCCCTTATTGTTAATGATATAATATTTGTATTGTACGGGTACTAACGCATTTAAAACAACATAAAAACCAAGGAGGATTCATAAAGAAGGGAACGGGAAACCGCAGTTTGTATAAAGCGACCCTGATTTATCCCACCAGAATCCCACTGCAGGTGCACCCTAAGAAACTTAAGCAAAACGGCCCCTCCCTAAACTACGGAGGCCCCACCATGAAGACCCTCTACATAATACCTAAACACCCAAAAATGAAATGGACCCTAGGGATCAAAGTAATTAACGGACGGGCCTACCCTTACCCGTACCACCTAATCATTAAGAGGCCACCAAATATATTAAAAGACTACTTGAAGGCCCCCACCACCAAGAAGCTACTAATGATAGAGTACGTAGGACACCAAGAAATACTGCAGTACCATCTAAGCCCAACCCAGTATAGATACCTAATAATGGAGGTAATCCATCAAGTGTTGAAGATAAGGAGAAGGCCCGTCCGAGAACTAATCGAGACGCTAGGGGAGCCTCATTTCCGATGGAGAGAAGGCAGAGGAATATGGTACGCAATAAACGACATACCGAAACTACCATACCGCTACGACTACGTACTACTAATAAAACAGAACCAAGCAACAATAATACACCGAGACGAAATCCATAACCAAAAACGAAAATGGAACAAACAACCAATAAAGAGACTATGGAAACTAAAAAACCTACTAATAGTCTCGACCTTCTAAAAATAGAAAAACCAAAGCTAATTAGGAGGCAATTCTCTATCGAAAAAATCTAATATGTTTACTAACTTATGTTTTACCTCCTTAACTTCCTTACCATCATGTACCACTCTTACCATTATTATCCAAGGATACTGTAAAGCTACTATTAAGTCATGACATTCATTAATCGTCCCTCCATAACAGTCTGGATCGAATTCTATCATATCTCTTTCAATTTTGGAGCCTTTCTCTTTAACGGCATAGTCATCAATTTCACCGTTTTTATCATATAGTATTTCTAAACTTAAACCCATCTCTTTATCAAGTACTATTTCCTTTGTCATTATTTACCACCATTTAGAATACTTCTAAGTTACATCCATAGACGTCAGCAATAACATTTAAAGTCGTTGCAAATTTCCTTAAGCTATCTTCATAGTTAGTGAGTTCTCGTTTTACAGACTGTATAGCTTCCCTAATTCTATCATCGTAGTTATCATCTTCAATATTTATCTCAAGATCACGTCTTGTGTTATATTCAATTGCTGTCTCGTAACCTAATGGATCTTTTATGTTAATTAGTATCCTACCCATTACTGCAATTTGTTGCTTAGTACTATTGTTAATAGTTCCCCACTTTATCTTAATTTCAGTTTCGGTTACTTCAACTTGAATTTCATTTGGGGTTTGGGTTTGGGACTCGGACATTTTTTGACCACCGTGTATTTTCTTTTTCGCAGGGGGTTAATAAAGGTTTTCGTACTTGGGGATGAAGGGTTTCTCGGTGTGGTGTTGGGCCTCCCGTATTACTGGCCATAAATTCTATCTATTGAGACCATTCTCTGCTTATTTTAAAATAATTAAATTAAAATTAAATATATACCTATTTTATATAAATAAAAGAACGGCCGACTCCCAAGGTGCACACGCCCAAGACAGGACCACTGTAAAAGGTGCACTCACCAGACAGAAATTACGTAAGTAGAGAACGGAGGTGCACCACCGCAAGGAACCCCCACCATCAAAGGTGCACTCACTAGGCAGGGATTACCTCAATAAAGAAAAAGAAGGACCCTCCCTATTCTAAATATAAATATAAATAAGGTATATACGCTCCCCCCACCGAAAACCCACTCAACCCCAAGAACGAAAAGCTTTATAAACCCCACCCACGAAAAGAAAGTCGGGGTCCAAAAATGCAAAACAAAACACAACTCATAAACTTCCTAGTTGAAGAATCTCTCTCTAGAATGGAGAAATACGGAATATGTTTAGAGTCAGTTTATCATAAGATGTGTATGCTAAATGGTAGTAAAGCAAAACGCAACAATATTTGGTCTCTAATTGGAGAACCAGCAATAATAGAAATTAAAAAGTCCAATGGAAAAGAAAAATCCCAATTCACATTAACAATAATTACAGAAAGGTTGATCGAAATAAAAATCGAGGCAACTTACTATAAAGGAACAGAGGATGAAGTAATATATGTAGACACATATAAGAAAGGGACACTCATAGCCTATGGTTCAATAATAAACAGAACACCTTATGAACAATCTATAACTAAAGAATTAATAAAGGTGTTTTTCGGTGAGTGAGGTAGAATTTATTTTTTATCATTTAGCCGTTGCTTCCATGTTCATTATCTTAGCTCTTATCTTTATGAGTTGCATATTTATTTGGGTGTACATCCCTTACTTAGCTTTTGAGGTATTAAAGGAGTTAAGGAGGAAGTCTATGGAGGGTAAGGGTAGGGAGGGGAGAAGGGGTAGGGGGAGTGAGGGAGGTAGGAGGGGAGGCTAGGGCCTCAACTTAATTAAGGGGTTACATGCGGTAAGGGAACATGCGGTAACATGCGGTTTTAGGTCCATGCGGTTAAAGTGGTGGATCAGCAATACATGCGGTTCTATGCGGTAGTGAGTTCTGAGGGTAAACCAAAGCGTAGGTACATGCGGTGTTACGCAGTAATAGAAAAGAGAGTGGAGCGGGGAGAGGCTAAAGGAAAGGAGAGGGGAGAGGGGTAAGCTATGAAGTACTAACTAATGCGGTGGGGTGAGTAGGGAGTGCTTAGGAGTGGGAAATGGTATTAGGCCGTGTCACGGCATAGCCTACGGCTCATCCCTCCCTCACCGCAGGGGCCACTCCACGGCCCCCAAAAACCTAAAAACAAAACCAACAAAAAAACCACACAGGGAACAACCACGAAAGTTGATAGGATCCTCCGTAGACGTCATTTTGAGTTTATTAATGGGGTACTGCAAAATAGGGTTGTTGGTTTAATAGAGAAAGCAGTTGGGGGTTCCATAGATATATGCGTTATCCCTATAGGAAATACTTACAAGGTGTTTCTGAGGGTCTTTAATAAGGAAGGGAAGTTAATAGGGATTAGGTACCTTAGGCTACATGAATTTGTAGGTATTACTCATATCTTAAGTGTCAAGTACGGTAAGAAGCTGAAAGCCTACCTAAGGATTAGGTTCTACTGCTGGAGCTTCGATGAAGTAAGTAAGGAAGACCTTAATGCATTTAAAAACTATGGAGAACCCATCCTTTAACCTATGCAAGACTTAAAAGTTAGTTCTTACATAGGTTTTATGTGGTGGAAAAAAATGAAGGTTAAACAAGTTCTAGAGGAAGTACTTAAGGAGCTAGATCAGCTAGAGCAAAGGAACGAGTCCATTATAAACAAAATAACAAAAGCAAATAAAGAAGCTAAGATAGGTACCTTAAATGACTTAATACTAACCCTAAGCAACATAACAACATCCATAAGAACTGCAAAGAACATTATTAAAGACACCTTAGAAGTCTATGAGGACTTAAATAAAGACATTGAATGGTGAAAATCTTTGGAGTTAATAAAAATTATTGAAAAGCTATGTAAGGACATTAAGGACGTATATAAGCAATTAAAAACCATAGAAGAAACAATAACTAAAACAGAAAATAACTTAGAGGCATCATACGTAACCTATAATCTCAGAAGTACTAAGCAGTTAGTAAAGGTAGCGTTGGTAATAGTAGATAAAGCAAGTAACATAATCGAAGACTTGAAAACAACTTATGAGCAATTAAATAGGGATTTATAGGGGGTAGTTCTTGAGCGGAGGTAATGGACATCCAAGGAAAGGACGTATTTACCATAAATACTACTCAAAACAGACCGTACTAACGTGTAAAGTAACTATGGCATTACGTGATAAGATAGACAATATATGTAAGGAGTACTTCGAAGGACGTTCCGAATGCCTAAGATTCCTAATAGTAACGGGGCTAAAACTACTTGAGTTAGGGTTAGTTAAACCAGAAACGAAGAAACTCAAGAAACTAAGAAAGATAGTAATAACCTAATTAATAAATCTATTTTTGTTTATTCTCGACTAGTAAGACATGTCTCATAAGAAGCAACTTAAGATTAAGTCTTACTTCGTCTATAACTCTTTTCTTTAATCTCTTTAGTTTCCTTTTATTCTTTACAACATCCTCAATATTCTCAAAAAATGCTTCTATAGCTGATATTACATACCTAAATAACCAAGGGTCTACATATTCATCAGCAAAGCAAACAAAGGCCTTAACAAGAGCTTTACAAGTAGGATCATCTTTAGGACATACATCATACCATATATAATTAAGGTTTATATCTAGAGCCACGTACTTCACCATTAATAGGTTTTTGATTTCCCTAACTTAAAAAAGTTTAAGTTTTAAATAGTAAACTGCTTTATCTTCTAAGTGGTGAAGCATGATTGAGTAGTGGTTTGGATCGGGATATTTATTTTAAGAAGTCTATTCTTTGGGAAGCAATTAGGAAATCATTCGAGGATAGGATTGTCGTACCAGAGGAACCTAATACGGTGTGGGTTACTGAGGTATGCGGTTGCTTAAGGAGAGCATGGTTAAGAAGGAAGAATGCCCAAGCCTACGTAGTTTCCCTAGATATGATTGAGGGACATGCAGTCCATGAATTCCTTAGGAAGTCCTTCGAGTCTATGGGGTTTGAGGTAGAGAAGAAAGTAGAAATAATGTTGGATGATCTAAAGATAGTTGGTAAGGCCGACTTATGGGACCCTAAAAACCGTCATGTACTAGAGCTTAAGTACACAGGTAATATCGTTAAGAGGCCTTTATTTCAGCATTTAATGCAGGTAGGTTTCTACGCTAAGGTCCTTCAAGCAAGGGACGCCTACGTAGCCTACATAATTAAATCTAGACCCATAAGTATTAAGCTATTCAAGGTAAGAGACATTAACAAAATGTTTAGGACGGTAGTCTACCGAGCAAGACAGTTGCTTAATTACGTAAGAAAGGATGAACCACCACCTAAGGACCAATTTGCGTCCTGCAATACCTGCGAGTATTGGAAGGAATGTAAAAAGTACTACAGAACCAAAAAAGTTTTAAAAACTAAGTAATACACTAAATTCTCACGGTGTTGAACATGAAAGCCGTAGTTGAGATAAACGGGCTTAAATTCCTATGCCTAGTTACATCTTCTTTATACAGAGCTAGAAGAAGGGGTAAAATAAAAGGTAAGGAATACCAATGGGAAGAAATAAGAATAAACACATACATCCCTAAAGACCTAAGAGCCGAAAAATACGTTATAATTCCCGTTATAGAACCCTACATAAAAATAAAGGACCTAAGTGAAGCAGGAGACGCATTAAGACCTACCGTAGTTGCTAAGGAAAAAGAAAGCTAGAATGTTTTTTCTTCATTAAATAAGTGAGTTACTATCATATCAGCAATTACTAATTTTACAGCACCTGTAAGCTCAATAATAACATCAGTAGGCATTCTACCCCCTCTAGTCCTAATGTTTTTAAGTATGTCCTTAACCACGCTACAATCAACTTTCATCCTTTCCTCAATCTGATTAAGGACCTCTAAAAACCTATGCTTTTGTTGTTCTGTATAATTAACCTTGAAATAAGTTAATGCTGTTACTAACTTAATGATGTACCAGCTTACCTTATCGAGTCTAGGAAGGTCTTTCTTTCTATAAGGTAAACGTACTAGGGTGTAGTAATGATCTAGGGCTTTAATTATTATTTGTTCTTCGTTTAGTTTCGTTCTTGCTTTTATGTCTTCTATCCAGTTCATTACGTATTTAGGGATTTTTATGTATACGTATTCTACATCGTTTTCCACCACAGTAAACCACCGTTTATTTATTACGTGGTGAAGCCTTAAAAGTTTAACTAACTACTTAGGAAGTAGGGGGCTTTCTTAAGTGTCTGTAGGGTACTTGAGAATAGATGATGTGATCCCTAAGGGCTTCCTAGAAAACCCCACTACCGTAGTTGTTGAAGCCCCTAACGGACTAGGTAAGACCTACTGCATGTCCTCCTTCGTATCCACCGTACAGAAACTACAGCAGTTCAAACGTATCTACATGCTACAGTACTCCCAAAAAGGATGTGAGAACGCAATAAATAAGATACTAGACCTTGGAGGTAAGGTAATATGGTATCAAGGAGTTGATAAGTTCTGTCCATTAAGGAAATTCAAGAAACAAATAACTAGGCTAGGCCTATCACCTACTCAAGCCTGTTTAGTTTGTCCGAAATTCCAAGGAAAACATAAGTTAGCCTTCATGTGGTTTAAAGAATCAATGGAAGACCCCCAAGTACGACTCATTAAACCAGAGATCTTTAGAAGGGGTTATTTCTCCAAAGATGAAGTATGTACGCAACCAATAATACGTGCTTTCTCTCTAGAACCAACATTCGACATCCAAAACCAGATTAAAGTTAATGAATCCCCAACAATAGTATGTCCCTCACAGCTATTCATAAACCACGCAGTAATTGGTAAGTGGATAGACTACGGAAGAAGACAGAGGAAGGAAAGACCTAATTTAATAATAATTGATGAATCAGATACCCTTTTCTACACGTCATTAGTCATTAAGATACCAGAGATAACTTTCTCGGACTTCGACTATGAGATAATGGATGTATTCTCCACCAAAACAAGGAAGCTAAAGGACCTAGTAGAGATTTACGAGGATCTACTCAAGAAGTTTAAGGAAATAGCTAAGGAAGGTGGGTTCTTCGGTGATAAAGATATTGAATTCATTAAGTATAGGTTAGAGCAAGGTAGAAAGCTAGTAGCTACGGCTAGGAGACGTAGGAGGGAAATCGTTAAGTACGTACTAGATAAAGGAAAAAGAACTAACTTCTTCTTACTTGTCTCAACTATTGAGGAACTACTGCATGTCGAGAACTTCAAGTATTCCGTAAGGTCTATCGAGTATAAGGATGGTGTCTACATGTTTCAAGATTATGAATTCGGTATTAGGGTCTTACTAGATCCAACGTATCCTTGGAGGTACTTTTGGAAGGTGAACCTAACCGCTACCTTCCCAACTAATAAGGTCGTGGAGTCCCGTTTTCTAAGCTTAAGGTCTAGATTTCTTCTATCCGTTTCTACAAGAAGGTATAAGACCTACGAAAACGTCTATGTTTCTTACTTCCCTATTTTAGGGGAAGGTGATGAAGTCATTAACCGTAATGAAGCGAGTAAGTACTGCATACCTAAGTTACTTAAATGCATTAAACTAGCTGTGAAGACCTACAAGGAGAAATTCAAGGAGCTACCTAGAGGGGTATGTATTTGGGGAGGTAATACCAAGCAGTACAGAAACGTATGTATCGGGCTTCAAGGTATCGGTCTTAAGATAAGGAATAGAGGAAGGTACTCCGTAGGGTCCTTAGGTAGTCTAAAATTCTTCATATCATACGTAGGGTCCTCAGTAGCGAGGGGTATAGACCTCAACATGTACGACATCTCCATAGGTTTAGGACCTTTACTTAGGCCTCCAAGACCCTCTGGTTTCTTAGATGTTGTGGACTTCGGTAAGGCCGTAGCTGAAACGGTGCAGTCCGTAATGAGGATAGTTAGGTCTCCTAAACCAGCTAAGCCTAAGTTAGTTATTCTTGATAAGTCAATAAGTAAGTCCTTCTACGTGAACTTCTACCCAGAATGGTTTAAGAAGTTATTTGAGTCTAGGTACGTAGAGCTTAAGTAGTTTAGGTTCCCTCCCTGTAAGGTAGGTGGGTTTTCGGTGGTGGGTAAGTCTTAAAACCTAACTCAACAGAAGTATAAAAAGGTGGATTCAAATGGGTTGCTATTCAGTCCCTGCATACCAAAAACCAATGTCCAAAATAGCTTCTTGGGTAGTACCCATGGCATACGTCCCGAAAGAAAGACTTGAGTACATAGCCGAAGCAGTAGAGACAAAACTAGTTTTTAAGGAGAATCTCCCCTACTATAAGGACTTCATGCTACTAGTAATGAGTAAGGACTTAAGAGGATTAGCTGAAAGACTCAAGGTATACGCTAACGCAGATACGGTAACGTTAATACCTATACAGGAATTCGTGAACCTAGCAACTAACGAAGAACAATTCGGTAAGACAACATTAAAGCTAAATCTACTTGATGAATCAGCATATAAGGAAATAGGTAAGATCTACAACCTACTTGATAGGGACGTAAGGACAACTATAGCAACACCTACTCAATGGTTGGTGTATCATCCAAGGGCTAAGATGTTAACTAGGTTATGCTGGGTAGTATCAATTGAAGGTGAGGCTATTATTAGACCTTATGGTATGAGGGGGTTACTACTTGAGGTAGAGAAGGTAGAGGTAGAGGACGTTGAGAATCCCTCTCTTAAGATACTTAAGAAGCATGGAGTGATTAAGCAGAGAGTCAATGACTATTGGAGACGTTTAGTAGCTATGGAGGAAGGACTAGAGGAACTAGAGGAACTACAGGGCCTAGTACAGTACACTAAGGAGAGTAAGGAGGAAGAAGAAACTAAGGAAGAAGGTGTGGAGGTAGGGGAAGTAGAATGAGTGGACCCTTCATAATTACATTCAAGGAGAAAGGAATGCTTAAACCAGAATCAATAGCCTGTAGGATACTACCAGCAGTAGGGCTTGTATGGTACCCAGAGAACCTAGCTGTTTATAAGCTCAAAGGTATCTTAATAGACACCTTCAAAGAAGCAATAGGAGTAATAGAGACCGCAGACTATAGAAGTGGTTCATTAAGCCTCAAAGGTTCTAGATCAATACTTTACATCCTCGATGATGAATTATTAGCCGTAATAATAGGTGGTTCCGAGGATGAACTAAAGAAATTCGTTAACATACTAAAGAAAAGACTTGATGATGAAACTAATAAAGCCCTTAAGGAGGGGGTAAGAAATGTCAAGACACCAAATTTGTAAGGAACTAAAGGAAGGCCTTAACTACAACTATGCCGTGTTGAAGTACCTTACTAAGCTCTACGAAATAGATAGGGACCCAAGACTTAAGAAATCAATAGATCTGGTAATACTTACCATAGATAAGATAAAGCAGTTAATAGCTTACGTAGGGTGTGAAGAATGAGCAAAAAGAAGATCGTGAAACCCCCAATAAAGTTTAACCATCCAGACTTCACAATTGAGATATACGAAGATACTATAATCATAGTTACTTGGGGCAAAAGATATGTTATAATGGTTGATAAGGTAAGGAAGGTCAATGTAGTTGAGTCCAAGGAGGTGCAGAGTTTTGAGTTGGGAGACTCTTAATAAAGACAACATAATTGATTTTTTAGTTGGTAAAACGGTTGGATCAGTACCAGTACCAGAGTACGTAGACCTTTACATAATGCTTAATAAAGACATTAAAAAACTTAGGTACTTATTTAAAATTATCTATAAAGAATTGCTTAGAAAGTATTATAAGGTAGTCTACCCTCTAGATATGATTGTAATACCTAGGTATCCCTTCACTAAGAAACCTATGATTTCATGGTACGGACTACAGAAGCTAGAACCTTACGACCCTCAAGTAGTTAGAATAAAGAAGAAATGCAGTATATTAGGTAACTTAATTAATACTGGATTCATACTTAAAGGCTACGTCTTAATTGATATTGACTGTGATAAAGGGAATGTACCTAATGAAGTTAAGGGACTGGCTCAAATCGAGACTAAAGGAGGTTACCATATCTTATTTAAGCTTAAGGAAGGTATTGGTTTAAGGTTCAAGCAAGGTAAGATGGAAAGCTTCAAGAAAGTGTTTAGGGTATCGGGAGGTCAAATCGAGGTAATGAGTGGCGTATGGTATTTAGGTTCACACCCACTACAGAGTAGGTATATCGACATTGAGGAAGGTAGAATATCAGTTAAGAGCTATAAGATCCTTAAGAAGCCTATCTACAATGCATTTAAGGTAGGGGACCTTACCATCCTTAAGTCCGACTTAGAGGATGTTATTGAGACTTTGAAGGTTTTACTTGAGGCTTTTGGATCTAAGGAGCAACTCAGTAAGTTAGAGATAAGGTTAGTTAACTCAATTGAGGAATTCAAGGAACTTTCAGTTAATGTTGATGTTGGTGGGTCTAGATTCAATGCTAATCCTAAGACGGTATTAGGTGGTTTATCTATTAAGGAGTTCAAGGAAGTGCTTAAGAATAAGTTAGGTATGTTACCTAAGTGCTTTAGGGAGGCCTTATTTGGGTACCCACCAGAAGGTACTAGATGGTTCCATCTAAGATTATTAGTGGCCATTTTACCGTTCTTCGTTAGGTTCACGGATTCTGAGGTTGAGGAATTAGCTAATGACTTCCAAGAAAGGGTAGGTAAGAGACCGTCCGAGTTGAGGGAGTGGGTCTATACTATTAAATATTATACAGGTATAACTGGGGGGCTAAGAACACCATCAAGGTACGGCTTACCTGTCGAAGCTTGGGACACCTTCATAGCTCTAGGTCATTGTAATGAATGTCCCCTAAGAGAAAAATGCTCTAAATTACCTCCGAGTAGGAGAAGGTACGAAATCATTTCCTACTTAATGGATCTACTCAAGGTGATAACATGATCGTAGATGTGAAGCTAGATATGAAAAACGGTAAGCTCCTTTTAATTAAGAACGACAATACCGTAGATGAAGTTGATTTAATCAACCCATACTTCTATACCTTACTTAACGAAACAGGAAAGAGGATTTTTGAGAGAGCTATCAAGAACGAGGATTGTTGGTTGGAGGAAACCAATTTCGAAGCCCTTATTTATGATTCTAAAGCAGATACCTATATTATAAATAATAGGTATAAACCCTACCGAGTAGTAACGACCTCCCCCAACCTAGTACCTAAGTATGCAGAACTACTTACACAATTGAGGTTTAGAATATCAGCACACAATGTAAGATACGTAATAAGAAATGCCTTCGACCGAGATATTGAGTTTCTAGATGTAGTACCTATTTACTATGGATTCGACTACTCACTAATACGGAAAATCTCTAATGTCGAGGGAATAATCATTGATGTGGAGGTAGTTCAAGGTAAACCAAAACTTGTTTCGGTACTTAAGTATAGGCCCTTCATGGAGATAGTGAAAGATAACGTAGAGTCAATCCTACTACCAGAAGGTGAGGACAGGCTACAGGCATTACTTAGTAAGTACCCAGTAATCTACGGACATAACATTATAGGCTTCGACATACCAGTACTTGAAAGATACGGCTTCGTAATTAATAAGGACATAAAGCTACTTTTCGATACCTCCTACATACTATCCACGTACTCTGCTTCATTAGGTGTAGGTTCTGCAAGGTCCTTACTTGATGTAGCTATGGTTATGAAGGATGAAGTAGGCATTACGGATAAGGAGATAGAGATTAAGAAAGCCGTTAAGGGTAGGGTAGATAACCTAAGTACTGAGGACCTAATCAAGTATAACGTAAACGATGTTGTATTAACCGCTAAGATATTAAACTCAATAGCTCCATTCATCTACAGCATATCGGCCGTATCTCAAGTACCTCCTTCCGAGGTGATGAACCTACCAAGTGGTATGGTAGCTGAATACTCGCTACTTAGGATGATGGAAATAGAAGGTGTTATACCAGAGTACAGACCATCTAACGCTAGGTTAGTTGGTGAGAGGGTTTACTTACTAGCTGAAAAAGCAACATATAATGATGTACTGCATTTAGATATAAAGGCTATGTACCCTAATTACGTACTCAATAACTATATAGACCCTACACTACACATAGGTAATAAGAAATTCAATAGGGAAGCTGGTTTAGGCCCTCTATACTCTTTCCTAAGAAGATTCTACGAATTCAGATTAATTACCAGAGGACTTAAGAAGCAAGACCCAAGATTTAAACCTATTGACTCTGGTGTTAAGGCTATTCTAAATGCATTAGCTTATGGTGTGCAAGGTAAGCAGTCTGGTTACGCTATTATGGGTAATAAGTACTGTCCCGAAAAAATCTTCTACGGTACTAGGGAAGTTCAGTTCTCCACCATTGATTACTTAAGGTCTAAAGGCTATACCGTAATTTACGGTGATACAGACTCATTCTTTATTTTAAGGAGAGGTAGAGACCCTAACGAAATACTTAAGCTAGTTAATGAGTACCTAAGGAAGTACGGTTTAGAAGCTGATTTAGAGGAAATATGGGACTACATGTTTATCTATTCAAAGAAGAACTACATAGTAAGGAAAGGAGATAAGCTAATCATTAAAGGCTCTGCACTCCATAACCTAGATAAGATTTACCTACCAGAATGTATCTCCTTAAGTGAATTACTAAGAATTGAAGATAGGGACGCTAGGCTTGAGTATATTAACGAAGCAGTAATGAATGCAGATGTAGCTGATTTACTCTTTAGAGGACATCAGCAGGTTTGGAGATTAATAGGTAAGGACCTTCAAGCATGGAAGCGACTAGGAGAGAGAAAATCGAGGTACTTAACCGTACTAACACCTTGGAATGAGAAGCCCGTTATCGTACTTAAGAAAGGACATATAAGTCATTTACTTATGCCTCATTCAGCACCAATTTTTAAGTTCTTCTTAGACGGTAAGGAAACACTCGACGTATCTACATTAGAGCCTTTCCATATTGTCGAGTTAAGAAGTGCTAGGTTCACAGACTCCTTCATAGGACTTAAGGCAAGGCTAGGTGAAGGAGATTTACTTGTTTACGAAGATAGGTTCTACATACTATCAATTCACGGTATATGGTACGGGCTAAGGCTAGGATCTAAGGAATTCGAGATACCTTACTCCTACTCCAAAGGTAATTACGGCCGAAGTAAGCCTCTACTACAGTACATTAAAGCTAAGGTAAAAGTTAGGAAAGTAAACATAGATGAAGACGTACTTAGGTCCGTTGTTCTAGATTACGTGAAAAAAACCCTTAGGAGGTATGGGTTCCTATGAATATGGAGGAAGAATTTATGGGCCTTCTAATTAGATGGGTATTAGGGTTTAAAAACGGTAAAAACTGTCCTAGAATTTACAAAGAACTATTTAAAGAGCTATACCCAGTTGAGTTACACCTATTAAGAAATAAAATATGCCCATTCTGTGGTAGAAAATTCAAAAAGAAGTCTGGATTAGCTAAACATATACTAGGTAACTATAGAGATGGTTGCAAAATTAAATTTGATGCTATGTTACATAACCTATTTCAAATATATAGAATCTACCTAAAATACATTCAATATGACTACGTAAATGGACATCCAGTATATAGAATACGACACCCAAACGGCTATAATATAATATGCTACACAGTAAGAAATGCAGTAGCTATATTTGTAAATGAAATATTAAAAACAATTGGTTTTTAGAATCTAAAGTACTTTTTAAATCCAGATCTACCAAACTTCCTTAACTTAAACGAAAGCATTAGATTATTAACTATCTCATTAGCTCTCTTATCTATTTCTTCCTTAGGTAGGAATGGGTCCTTATACTTAAGTACGGTCTTAACAATGTCGAGTAGGTCCCTCCTTACTTCATCTTCGTTAGCTCTCCCACTAATGAATGCTTGGTAGATCATGTTGATGGTCCGAGCTATTTCCATTCGATCTGCAGGGTCGCTTATACCAGAAATTAAATTAAGTATTACTTGCTGTACGGACATGCCTTACCCCCTTCTATAACTCTCTAATACGTTTATTATTGCTTTTAACACGATATCTTCCTTTCTGATACCTTTCTCTCTTTCAATTCTTTCTAACTCATTGTATACCTTCTTCGGAATTAATATTTCTAATTTCTTCATTTTCTTCCACCGTATCTTCTATTCGTAATTCAGATAATAACTCATTCTTTACTTCCCTCATTAATTCAGATAAATTAATTTCAATAATCAATCTCAGTATATCCCCGTCCTTTTTCCATCGAGTAGCGAAATCAACTGGTAGTCCTTTCAATACTAGTCTTCTTTTAATGAAGTCGGCATATTTAACTACTTTCTCAAGTTCTTCAATGATGTAGCAAATAATAGCGTTTTTCTGAAATTTGTAAATTTTGTATATCTCTTTCGGTAGATTTACTTTAGTTGCTTCTGTCGTTTTTACCACCTATATATGTATCTCACTCAATGAAAATAAGTGCTCACTCATAACTCACTTGCTTAAATATTTATGAAGAGCATTATTTGGATGGAGGTGCAATAAAGTATGCCTCTCTACAGGACAGGAATAGATATGTTCAGAAAGTATAGTGCTAAGTACAACGGTGATGTAGTAGGTACTAGGTTCAATGAGGTTAAGGACGTAGCTCTAGAGAGAGCACAGAGCGGACTAATAACTGTAGACACTATTAGGGAGCTAGTCAAGCCCATCTTAGAGGAAGCAGGTATAACTGGTGGTGCTAAGGGTACCTACTTCGCATTTGCTCTTAAGTTAGCTAAGCATGTATTAAGGAACAAGGGCGAGAGTGCTAAGAAGATAGCAACTGGATTAAAGGCCTACTTCGTAAACACTTATGACTTAGATCCAGACATCCTAGACAAGATAGTAAACGTAATCGTAGGCTGGGCTGGTATCTACTAAGCCTAGCTTTATTCCTCAATAAATATTTAAACAAAAACTCTTTTTTTATAGAAAACAAGCAAACCAAAACACAGCTCCCCCCTAACTGAGTAGTTCTAATAAAACACTATCAAATTTGATAGACTAGTACATACGCCTTGTTATACCAGTATAACGTACATAACATAAATGGTTACATAGGTTCTTACTACGTTACACTTACCTAGAGTAGGCCTCTCGCTAACGGACACTACTATATAATATATATTATAGGTATATACCTTAGAACTTTTTTAAATTAAAGCACTCATTAATTTTCCTCGGTGGTAAAAATGCCTGTAATATCAATTATAACCTCAAAAGCAGTATCCTTAAAGAACGTAGGGAAGGACATAGCCGAAGTAGCACAGGAGTTAGGCCTAGTACCTAGACTGATTAAATACCCACCAAATGCCTATGACCTCAGTAAACATACGGACTATGTAGTAATTTGCATGTCTGCGTCTCCATTGTTAGCTAGGCCTTACATGTTGGTAGCTAGGGAATTATCGAAGAACTATGGCATACCTACGGTGTTCTACGCAACAATAGAAGGTAGGCCTTTAAGGAAGTTCATACGTCCTTGGATGATGAGTAATATCCTCTACGTAGCTAACTCAAACTATACGAAGGATAAACTTACAGAAGCTGGGTTCCCAATATATGATGTTGTGTATCACGGTATTAATCTAAAGTTGGTGGATAATGCAAAGTCATTAAGTTCAACAATAAGAAAGAAAATCAAGCAGGACGTAGGGGATAAGGTAGTACTTGGTGTTGTTAGTAACTCCCATAAACGTAAAGGGTTGGAGCCTTTCCTTGGGGTCTGTGCTGAATTACTTAGTAGGAGAGATGATGTTAGGGTCTTCATTATTACTAACGGTCAATTCCAAGCTCCTAACGGGGTATCCATAGAGAATCTATTTGGTAAAATGACTCATACTGAAATACTAGCATTTATAGGTGCTTTCGACTACTTAGTAATACCTTCACTATCAGAAGGGTTTGGACTACCACTTATTGAAGCTAACGCCTTAGGTATCCCTGTAATCCATTGTAACTTCCCACCACTATCTGAAATAACGGGTAAGCATAACTTCACATTCCCGTATGAAGACATTAGCGTAGAGGACCTAGGGGACGGTATAGATTATGAACTACATATATGGAATAAAAACGACTTCGTAAGTACTTTAGAGGAAGCTATTGAATGCATTAAACAAAGACCTTCCGAGTATGAAGACAGAAAAGCTAAAGCAGTTGAACATGCTAGAAAGTTTGATATAAGGATATTGTATAGGAAACTACTTAATATACTAGGGATTAAGAGTGAGCCTATCAAGAATCCTGTACGAAGTAAGGAAACAAAAGGCTAAATACTTCGATAAGCTCCTATCAGATGACGCTAGATATACTAACCTACTAATTAACCTTAATTTACTGGATCTTTTTTCAGATGATACTTGGATGTACTTAGATCTATACCTAAACCTTTCATTATCCTTATCATGGGAGTTAAAGCTACCTCCTATAGACTTCGAGAACATAGAACTCGACTTCGAGGTAGATATGCCTAATCTAGAGGAAATACTACAGGGCATTTGGATTAAATTCAAGAAAATAAACTTTGCAGAGCTACTTAAGCTACTTTTCGAGGAAACATTCAATGAGATCTATAAGGAAATAATGGAGTCCCTACAGAACTTCAACAACTTAATAAGCAGGAATATTAAACCTCCACATGGAGGGCAAATAAAGAAAACCAGCACATCTAAGGGTATCTACGGTAAATCAAGATTCGGAACTTCCTACTACGACCCCCAAGCACTTTATGAGTTCTACACATCAACACTAGTTGGGTTCTTCAAAAACAGGACTAGTTACGAAGCCTTGAAGCAGATAATAGAGAATGCAATGACTACATTAAATGTTTATGAACCAGTAGCTAAGCACTTCTACAATAGAATGGTAATGATTTCAGAAGCCCTAAAACAGAACTTCGTACTAGGTTACGGTGTACTTAATAAATCAATGCTAATACCAAGGGATAAGGCTAAGGAAGCCCTTTACTTTGTAGACTACGACGGTAGGGAGCTTAAGGTAAATTACAAGAATCTATTTGGGCTTCACGCAGGGTTCATACTTGATGTGTCATTACTTGATTATGATTACTTAATGCCTAAGGAGAATCCCTATAAAGAACCAGATCCACCAGTAATTCTTAGTATCTCAGTTAAGGCTAGTCGAGCTTCTAATAGGTTCTCATTAATGTGGGTTGGTGCTGGTAACTACGTTAAGACCGAGGAAATGACGGACTTTAGGAAGTGTGATAGGGCCGATCAGTACATGCAGTTACAGGTTATGAGGTACTTCCTTGAGGCCGTAGTTAAGGAGGTCCTAGAACCTATGGGGCTACCACCAACTACTTTAAGACAGTACAAGAACGCTATAATTCAGTTACTAGGTCTTAGGTATAAAAGACATAAGTGGGGCTATAAGGCCTTCCCAGCAATGACTGATGATGAACTAAAGAATTGGTGGGTGAACTATTGGGTACGTCAAGGCTTAAATGCTAACTTACTAAATATACTATGGGATTCACTATGGTCAGTACTAAAAGAACTCGGAAAACAAAAACTGTATCTAGGGAAAGTGATACAGGAAAGGAGGAAGTACCTAGCGAAACTACTCAGTTAATAAACAATAGAGTAGCCAATGTACTATCAGATATGCTTAGGTTAGCCCAAGAATTAGCATTTGAACTAGCTACGGAGGATAATCCAGAAATATTAAACTCACCTATAGCCCAAAAAGCTAGGGAAATGGTTAAGAAACTGAAAGAACTAGTTGAGATTCAGAAGGAATTAATGAGTAAGTCCCCACCACCTACACCGCAGATGTAGCGTTTTTAATAATGAAATATTAGTTTTTTTAAGGTTTTAATTTTGGGTATGATAAGTCATGGATACCCTACAAATTACTATACCTCCCGTAACTACTAAGGTAAGTAATTGCTTGGTAGATATACTTGAGGTCTTGAAATCCGAGTTAGTTAGCGGTGATAGCTGGTATCACGTAGTTGTTAAGGTAAGGTGTCCCGACTTCAAAAGTAGGGTCTTCTGCTTAGATGTTAAGAATATTGAGGACCTAAAGCATAAGTTAGAGGTTGAGATTGCTAAGGTACGTATGCTTAAGTTTGTTCTAGGGAATGATTATATAATGGAGGTGGTGAGATGAAGGAGAACCTAGCAATACCTCAGTTAAGTAGGGAGGAATTCGAAGCTCTAGTGAATTCAGTTTGTGAGGTACTTACAACTACTAATGTGCTTGAGTTTAACAATGTTCAATACTACGGTAATGAGACTTACGGGTATATACCTATATATAATATAGATTTAGATAGTCTAGCCTCTAGCTTAGCTGGTATTACGGACCCTCTAGGACAGCTAAGGGACTGGTTCACTAAGGTCCTTAACTCCGTAGCTTCATGGATCGTACAGCAAATATCGGGCTTACTGAATGTTCTAGAGGAAGGTATTGAATCACTAATTAAGTCGGTATTCAATGCCGTTAAGGACGCTATTAATACCTTAGCTTCAAACATAAGTACCTTAACATCAACAATAAAGACCGTAGTTATTGAACCTATCACTAAAGCAATAGAAGTTGCTAAGGACTTCATAAGCTCCGTAGCTAACTGGTTAAGTCAAATAGGTGATACTGTAAAGTCAATAATTACCTCAGTAGGGGATTGGATAAATCAGTACGTAGTACAACCACTAACTAACATCGTGGATCAGTTAATCAATACTATATCCCAAGGACTTACTAACCTAGGTAACCTACTATCATCAATAGTACAGAGTGCTGAATCAGCAATAATAGACTTCATAAATAAGGCCACTAATGCTCTATCTCAACTACCGTCCATAATAAGCGAAGCACTAAGCAAAATAAGTGAGTACTTAGAGACTGGATTAACTCAAGTAATGAACCTAGGTAAGCAACTACTTACTTGGTTACAGCAAGGAATAAGCAACATACTTAACTTCATATCCCAAGCAATACAACCCATTAAGGAAGGCCTAACATGGATAGGTACTCAAATAGAGAACATAGGTAAGATAATCTACGATCAAATAACCAAGATACCTCAGTACATTAATGAATTAGCTCAGAAAATCGTGCAGGGCTTCGAGTGGGTAGGTACTCAGCTAGAGAATATAGGTAAGCAGGTCCTTAACTTCATAACTCAAATACCAACATACGTGGAAGGTGCTGTGAAGCAGGTAATGACTTGGTTAGAGAACGTAGGTAAGTACCTAGAGGATATATGGAAAAGAATAGTGGAGGGGGCTTCATGGGTAGTAACTCAGATAGAGAACATCAGCAAGGAAATAGTAAGTAAGATCGTAGGGGGGCTTGAGTGGTTATGGGGACAGATACAGAATGTAGGGAAAGAAATATTTAACTTCATTGCTAATATACCGAAGTATTTAGAGGAAGGTATTAACTGGATAATACAGCAGATACAGAACATAGGTAACTTCTTCAAGACTATATGGGTAGACATAACTAAGGGAATCTCCACAGTAACTAATGCTATAAGAAACGCTATGGAATTTCTAAGCAAGTTAGGTGAGTACCTAGTTAACCTACCTAAGGAGATAACTAACCTATTCAACACGATAAAAACTAACTTAGAGACACTCGCTAAGGAAATAGAGGAACTACCGAAGCAAATAGAGAACTTCATCAATATGCTATCACCACAGAACATAATTAAGTTCCTAACGAAGGTAGTAGCTGATGTAGAGAAGTTTATATGGGAACACATACCTAAGGAGCTAAAGGACGCTTTCAAAGCAATTATAGACTGGATTAAATCCCTACCAGACCTTGGAGCTTACCTAGTAAAGTACGTAGAGGCTAAGTTAGAGAAGGATTACCCACAACTACTTAAGGATTGGGAAGCATTTGCTAAGACTCACCCATCACCTTGGGACTGGTTCAAGGACTTACCAACCTTCGGTGTCTTGGTATTTAGGACATTAGGAGCGGTTACATGGGAGCTAATGCCCGAATCAATAAGGGAGTTCTTCGAGAATCTAGTTAAGGCCCTGCAAGATATAGGTAAGTTCTTCGATGTTAAGGACTGGTTTACCAACTTCATCAATTGGTTAGGTACTGAATTAACTAACGTCGGTAAGACAATATGGGGAGCTATACAGAACGGCATTAGTTGGTTTATGGAATCAGCTAAGACACTACTTACTAAGGCTTACGAAGCAATAGTAGGCTTCACTAAAGACTTAATGAATGTCGCAGGAAATATTGGTAAGACCTTCTTAACTACATTATATGCAGGTGCTAAAGAAATAGCTAACCTACTAGCAAGTCCATTTAGGCTATTCTATGAGGAACTAACCAAGATAATGGAGCAAGTACAGGAAGCAATTTACAAGGACATCTTCGGAGGTAAAGGAACTGGTGAGTTCTCAGTATTCTATCATTACTTCTCATTAATACTACCGATTATGGTAGCAACAATAATGTTAGCTGATGTAGCAACAACGATACTACAGTCCTTTAAGGAGATAGAAGTATCACTAGAACCGTTAGGGTTAGGAGGTAAGATTAAGATAGGACTAAGTGCAATAGCTAAAGCAATTTCTAAGTTATTACGTCATGCAATGCCCGATGTGATAAGGTACTTAACAATAGGTGGTATGATATGGTGGATGGAACCAACCAGAGTATGGACTAGGTACTACCTAACCAAAGATGTAACGATAGAACTACCACCACTTCAACTATCTCTAGAAGGCTACAGACGTCTAGGAGGGGCTTCTCTAATACCATCAACTGCTGGTGGAGCTTACTTAAGTAGCTTAGATAATGTTTACAAACAAATAGAAAAGCAACTAAGATTTGGTGGTATATGGGAGGGCTACATAAGACAATTCTTCTTTATAAGCCCTAAGTTAGAAGAAATATTAAGAAACGACATAAAGAATAGTGCAACAATATTTAGAGGTACTCCTGCACCAGCAATATCACCAGACTTACTATCGTTAGTAGTAGCCGATAGATTTAACCAAAACAGAGCTTTACCTTTATCTCTATACTTTAAGATACCAAGTATCTCTGAACTAGCTAGGTGGTTAGTAAGGGACGTATTCTTAACACCTGCACATTACGAAGCAGTAGTAACCCTACAAGGATATACACCAGACCTAGCTAAAATGCAGTATATGTATTCATTCGAGTATCCACCACCAGAGAAAATATGGAGATTTGTAATGAGAGGAATTAGTGGCCTTCTATGGTTCTCACCACCTAAGGAAATGGTGCAGGTCTTCAATCAAGAAGCAGAATGGTTAGGTGCGGGTAAACCAAAAGCTCCTGTAGAGCTAAACTACGGGTATGCAGGAGAAACTAAAAAGAAAGCAATAACTCTATTCAAGGCTCTCAACTGGTACATGAAATGGAGACAGTACAGCAACTTTAGCTGGTTTAGATCTGATGTAAAGAGGTATGGATTCGACTTTACTGCTGATTCATGGTTAGTCCTTGATGTTACCGCAGACATACCGACTAAGATAGACGTTAGGTGGATGGGTAAGTGGGGACTATTTGACATAATGGCAAATGTAGGAATCAAATTAGATACCCCCTCTAGTGAGTTCATAAGTAAGATACTAAGCACCACCCAAACATACGGTGAGAGTAAGGAAGTCTACATGGACTTAACAATGATGTGTAGGTTACTACAGGCTACGGGATTACATCCTCACTACGTACCAATAGTAGCGGTAGCTGAAATAATGAATGCCTTATCAGATGAAAGGACACTACTAAGAACTGGGTTCATAGACATCTACAGAGAAGGTATGTGGGACGTTAAAACACTTGATCAATTACTATCTGGATTCGTAGTTACTACCTTCAATGTTGCGTACTTCGACCTTAAGGACTACGTATGGAAATCTGGTAAAATATCAATACCTGTAATGTATCTACCACCAGAGAGGAAGCTACTTGAGCTAAGAGCTACTTTCGATAAGGCTATGAGGCTAGTAAGGAGGTTATTAACTGGTATCTTCTACGGATTAAGGAACTACATAGTTACACCAGATGAAGGCCTTAAGCTACTATCTGGTATTGTCGAGGATATTAACGCTAACTTCTTCGTTGATGTTGTCAAGTCTATAGTCGGTAAGGAACTTGCTTTACAGGTAGAGGAAGGTTGGGCTAAGGTGTTCATGTCCGTAGGTGAGGTACTATCTAATATCTACGCAATCGGTAGGGCTAGGGGCTACGCTAGGTACCTACTATGGAGCGTAATCAGATTCGTTAGAGAGGGCTACATGACTCTAGAACAAGGGCTTGAATTCGTGGATGAATATGTGGAGGTCGTTAAGGAGCATAAAATCGTTAAGGAGTTCCTTAAGTACGTCTTTACTAACGTACATAACGTATTTAGGAACGAAATCAAAGCTAGGGCTATCCTTAACCAGTTAAGAGCTAGGAGAATATCCTTTGATACAGCGGTGGAGGAACTACTTAAGCTAGGCTTCGATAAAGATATAGTAGATGATTACATCTACGCAAACGTAACGTTCTACCACCCATCACTTACCCAGTACGGTACCTTACTAGAGATCGTACCCGAAGCAATGGAGATGTCCCTAAAAGCAATACTTAACTTCAAC
>Ga0256835_1000718_pt1 | contig 22536 bp, 24 predicted proteins | sample PIR30metaG_FD_185972 | JGI IMG/M metagenome (GOLD analysis project Ga0256835, IMG submission 185972) | Hydrothermal vent microbial communities from East Pacific Rise, Pacific Ocean - PIR-30 | ecosystem: Environmental > Aquatic > Marine > Hydrothermal vents | place: Pacific Ocean: East Pacific...
TCAAGTATGCGTTCTTCATTGAAGCTGGCCTTTTCCCTGATCTCCTTGGCTGCGTCTTCTGGAATTACCCCGAGTTTCGCCCATGCCTCTGCAGCAAGGATCTCTACCTCAAGCCAGGTCCTGTACTTGTTTTCCTCTGTCCAGATCTGTTTCATCTTTTCCCTGGAATATCTTTCAAGCATCATTCAACTCCTTTTTGGGATATTTATTCAAAGGCCTTAAGCAGGGCCTCTGCAACCTGTTCTTGTTCGCTGGTGTCTATAAAGGCATGCATTGGCAGACTTAGTACCTCATGGGCTGCCAGTTCAGCCTCTGGAAAATCTCCTTGTTTGAAACCAAACCTTTTTAAGGGCTCAAGAAGATGTAGCGGCCTTGGATAATGAATAGCCGTAGGAACGGATTGCCTTTCAAGAAGCTCTGCCACTCTCTGCCTGTCTCTTGATTTTATCCGTATTGTGTATTGGGCATAGACCGATGTGCATCCAGGAGCTACAAAAGGAAGTTTTATGGCCCCTCTTTGTTCAAGTTCAAAAAGCAGTTGCTGATAACGTTTGGCAGCCTGCTGTCTGAGGGCTATCTCCTTTTTAAAATGTTTGAGTTTGACTCCAAGAACTGCTGCCTGCAGGGCATCGAGCCTTGCATTTAGCCCAAGATAGCGATGCTCGTACCTGCCGGTGTCTCCGTGAACCCTCATGGCTTTAAGCCTTTCGAAAAGGGTCTTGTCCGATGTGAAGATCATTCCACCGTCTCCAAAACAGCCAAGAGGCTTTGAAGGAAAAAAGGAGGTGACGCCAATCTTGGAGAGATTTCCAGACATTCTGCCCTTGTATGTAGCGCCAAGAGACTGACAGGCATCTTCAACAAGAAAAAGGCCACGGGATGTGCAGATTCTGTTTATTTCATCCATATCTGCACATTGGCCGTACAGGCTTACTGCAATAACTCCTTCTACCTTTTTGCCGGCGCTTTGGAGCTTATCTAGCCGTTTCTCAAGGAGTGTGGGGTCCAGGTTGAATGTCAGGGGATCGATGTCTGAAAAGGAAGGTTCGGCACCAAGGAGCATTATTGTTTCAACAGTGGCAAAAAAACTAAAGGGTGTAGTCACCACCACCTTCCCAGGGCCCACTCCTAATGCCATAAGGGAAAGCAGCAGCCCATCTGTGCCGGAACTTACTCCAACTGCGTATCGTGCCCCTGTAAAACGGCAAAGTGCCTCTTCCAGGGCCTCCACCTGTCTTCCAAGGATAAATTGGCCAGAGGCCATAACCTGGAGTACTGCCTCGTCTATCTCTTCTTTGTAGCAGTTATACTGTCTTTTGATGTCTATAAAGTTCATTGTCTATTCTTTGTAAAGGCGTAGGGTTGTGTCTATGATTTTGTTGGCAGCTATTTCAATCTCTTCTTCCGTGGTGTAGATGCCAAGGCTTAGGCGTAGCATGCCTATGGCAACCGAGCGGTCAACACCCATTGCAGAAAGAACATGGGAGACAGCAACGCTTCTGTCATGACAGGCAGCACCGGTTGAGGCCATTACATCTGGCATTGCCTCAAGGATGGTTGCACCCGAAAGGCCGGGAAAAGATATGGCAAGGGTGTTTGGAAGGCATTTGTCAGCAGGTACAAACCTTACAATCTGTTTTATTTTTGCGGCCAGCCTTTTGAAAAGCCGTTCCCTTAGTTTTGTCTGCCTGAGGCCTTCCTGCTCTATTTTCCCCTTTAGCAACTGGGCCGCCTTGCCAAGGGCACAGGCACACGGAACCGGTTCCGTGCCTGGTCGTTTTCCCATCTCTTGGCCGGCTCCAAAAAGGATGTTCTCTAGTTCTACTCCCTTTTTTATATACAAGGCGCCAATACCCTTTGGGGCATAAAGCTTGTGACCCGCTATGGTCAAAAGATCACAGCCTAGTCTTCTTACATCCACAGAAATCTTGCCAACGGCCTGGGCAGCATCTGTGTGGAAGATTATGTTTTTCTGCCTGCAGATCTTTCCTATTTCCTCTACAGGTTGCAGGGCCCCTGTTTCATTGTTGGCAAGCATCACAGAGCACATGATGGTATCTGGCCGAAAAAAAGTGGCAAGTTTTTCAGGCGAGGTGATTCCCGTTTTGTCAGGACCAACAAAATCAACTTCAAACCCCATTTCCATAAGATGAACAAAGGGATTAAGAACAGAAGGGTGTTCGATTCGGCTAGTTACCAGATGTTTGCCTTTGGCTGATTGGGTCATGGCCATACCCAGAATTGCCATATTGTTTGACTCGGTTCCACCACTGGTGAAAACAATTTCTTCTGGGAATGCGTTAATTAATTCAGCCACACAATTTCTGGCCTTTTCCAGGTGTTCCTTTGCCTTTTGGCCAAGTTTGTGACTGCTACTGGGGTTTGCCCAAAAATTTCCCAGTGTCTCCAGGACTTCCTGACGGACTTCAGTCATTACGGGAGTTGTGGCATTGTAATCGAGATATATAAGTTCAGGCATAGGGATTGCTTTCAATTACTAAATCTTTTAATTTTTCCGAAAAGGTTCAAAAGAAAGATTAATAGAGATTAATAAACAAATTACGAACTTGAAAGAAAGACCTTTTATAAATGAAAAAGATTTTTTCCCACCTTTTTGGACCTAGGATTTTTTGCAAAGACAATCGGTCTATGTGGTCTAGGAACCATGTAATCTGTTTTCTGTTGCTTTTTGTCTTTGTGTTGCAACTTTGGGGCTGTGGGCCCAAAAGACATGTGGTGAAGGGAAAGTATGCAAGAGGCACCTACAAGCCCTACCGTGTGGGAGGCAGGACATACTATCCACTTCCCTCGGCCAAGGGTTTTGTAGAGACAGGATACGCCTCGTGGTATGGCCCAAATTTTCATGGGAGGTCTACGGCCAATGGCGAAAGATACAACATGTATGCCATGACAGCGGCCCACAAGATTCTTCCAATGAATACATACGTGCGGGTGGAGAACCTGGCCAACAATCGTTCTGTTGTCGTCAGGATCAATGACAGGGGGCCATTTGTAAGGAACCGGGTAATAGATCTCAGTTATGCTGCGGCAAAAAAGCTTGGCATCATAGGGCCTGGTACAGCAAGGGTGAGGCTGGTAGCCCTTGGCGAGGTGGGCTCCATCAAGGGAAATGTGGTAACATTCAAACGCACCCCGGACTTTATGCACGGAGACTTCTACGTGCAGGTGGGTGCCTTTGTCTCCAGACAAAATGCTTTTCGTCTAAGGCAGAAGCTTATGGAAAGGTTCAAGACGGTTACGGTGGTGAAGGGGTATACCAATGGCCAGTCCTACTTCAAGGTACGAATAGATGCCCCTGATGACTATCGGTTGGCCAAGAGGTTTGAGCAAAAGATAGAAAAAGCAGGCTTCCCCCAGGCCTTTTTGGTAGCAAGATAAGATTTGTAAGATATAATAAGGGTGAACAGTAAAGAAGTATGTGTTAAACTAACTGTTTGAAATAAAATTCTTTTTGGAGGAAGAAGCTTGTTTGCCTTTGGAAAAGACAGAAAATATATACATGGTCAGTCAGGTTTTACCCTTATCGAACTCCTTGTAGTCGTTATCATAATCGGGCTTTTGGCATCTCTTGTGGCGCCTAAATTTTTTGGAAAGCTCGGATCAAGTCGACAGAAGACTGCGAAGGCCCAGATAGAACTGCTTGGTCAGGCCCTTGATGAGTTTAGGCTGGACAACGGCCGTTATCCTACTACTGACGAAGGGCTTGAGGCCCTCAGAAAAAAGCCTGAAGGGCTTCCGAATTGGGCAGGCCCTTACCTGCCAAAACCTGTGCCAAAGGATCCATGGGGTCGCGACTATGTCTACCGTTCCCCTGGTGAACATGGAGACTATGACCTCTTCAGTTATGGACGGGATGGCCAGGAAGGCGGTGAAGGTGAAGATGCAGATGTTGTGAGCTGGAAATAACTTCTATGCCTTTTGAGCAATTAACCAGCAAGATAGTCCCTGCTTTAAAGAATATTATTCCTGGTAACGGAGGCAAAGACCCTGGGCCTGATCCTCAGGAGTCGGCCCTGGAGGAAGATCGCAGTCAAGAGGAACTTCTCCTTGCCAATGGCGTTGACAGGGTGGAGGCAAAGGCTTTTCCTGAAAAGCCTCCCATGGTCAATGGGCTGAGTCCTCAACAGATGCAGCAGTGGAAGGTGCTGCCTATTGATGTTACCGATGATGCTGTAGTTGTGGCCATGGCCGATCCGGCCGATTTATATCTTCTGGAGCTTCTTGAAGACATATATCAGAGAAAGATCAGGCCTGTTGTTGCTCATGAAGAGGATATCTTGTCTGCCATCTACAGGTGGTATGAGGCAGACTCTGACATGGAGGCAGAGGATGAGGAACAGGACGCCTCTTTGGCAGAAGGGTTGTGGGATGATCCAGAGCAGTTGAGAGATCTTGCCACAGAGGCCCCGGTGGTGAGGCTTGTAAACCATGTTATCAATCAGGCCCTTGAGATAAAGGCATCAGATATACATTTCGAGCCCTTTAGGGAGCATCTCAAGATCCGTTACCGTATAGATGGGGTCCTGCACGATGTGGAGACCGTTTCCAAAAAACTCCAGCCTGCCATAACCTCCCGTCTAAAGCTTATGGCCAAGATGAACATTGCCGAGATGCGCCTTCCGCAAGATGGCAGGATAAAGGTAAAGGATGGCCGGAGAGAGATAGACATCAGGGTCTCTTCCCTTCCCACCATCTTTGGCGAAAGCATTGTGCTCAGGCTTCTGAACAGGGATGAGGTAAAGCTGGAACTGGAATCACTGGGTATTGCCCAGGATATCCTTACAAAGTTTGATAGACTCATACGTAAGCCCTATGGCATGATACTTGTTACAGGGCCGACAGGCAGCGGTAAGACAACCACCCTCTACAGCGTGATGAACAGGATCAACTCGCCAGACAAAAAGATAGTGACAGTGGAGGATCCGGTAGAGTACCAGCTTGAGGGTATCAATCAGATTCAGGTAAAGTCGAGTATTGGGTTGACCTTTGCATCAGCCTTGAGAACCATTCTCAGACAGGACCCGGACGTGATTCTTATCGGTGAGATCAGGGACGCAGAAACAGCAGAGATAGCCGTTCAGTCTGCCCTTACAGGCCATCTGGTCTTTTCCACCCTTCATACCAACGATGCGGCAAGTGCGATCACAAGGTTGCAGGAGATGGGGATAGAACCCTATCTGATTTCTTCTTGTCTACTGGCAGTTATGGCCCAGCGTCTGGTAAGAAAAATCTGCCCAAATTGCAAGACCGAGTATGAGATACCATCAGAGGCAGTGACAGAGACAGCAAGCGCCTTGGGAGTAAAAGAGGACGAGGTGCCAGTCAAGAGCTGGCGGGGTCTTGGCTGTCCCTCATGTGCCAACACCGGTTACTCTGGCAGGACAGGCATATATGAACTTCTTGAAGTAAAAGAAGGAATTCCCGCCCTTATCCTCAATGGAGAAAACTCAAGCGCCATCTGTCAGAAAGCCCAGGAATATGGCATGCGTACATTGAGGCAGGATGGTCTTGAAAAGGTTTTAAGGGGCGAAACCACCCTTGAAGAGGTTCTGAGGGTTACTAACTAGGGCTGTACATCGATGCCGGAATTTGCATTTGAAGCCATAGACCCAAAGGGTAAAAGGATTTCTGGCGTTCAGGAGGCCTCAAACCAGGAGGAGGTCGTTTCCGGCCTGCTGTCAAAGGGCTTTCAGCCTGTTCAGGTCAAAAGGCTCCATTCCTTTCAGGCCCTTTTTGATACTGGTAGAAAGAAGATATCCCTGGATGATATCCTTTATTTTACAGGAGAGCTTGCTGACCTTCTTGAAGCAGGTGTCCCATTGGAAAGGAGCCTTCTCATACTGGCTGATGCCACAGACAGGGAAGAGGTGAGGAATCTTGTCAGGCAGATAAAGGAGGCCATTCACGGCGGCAAGACCTTGTCAGAGGCTCTTGCCCAGCATGGGGATGTCTTTGACAGCCTTTACATCAACATGGTGAAGGTTGGAGAGCTTGGAGGCGTGCTTCCGCAGGTTTTGAGGAGGCTTAGTGATTTTCTGGAACGGTCTCGCCAGATAAGAAAGTTTATAATTTCTTCATCCATTTATCCCTCTATTCTTGCCTTTGTGGGACTTGTGTCAGTTCTCATCCTGGTGACTTTTGTGGTACCAAAGTTTGGCCAGATTTTTCAGGATATCAATCAGCCAATGCCAGCCATGACCAGATTTATCTTGGCTGCCAGCCTTTTTCTTCGTAACTGGTGGTGGATGATTTTCTTGGTGTTTGCCACTGCCGGGGTTTCGTTCAAAATCTACATAAACCGTCCTGAAGGTCGAGCATGGTGGGATGGTTTTAAGCTAGCATTGCCAGTTATAGGTCCATTTGTACAGCGCATAGAGCTTGGAAGGTTTGCACGTACCCTTGGAACACTCCTTGAAAGTGGTGTACCCATCCTTAAAGGGATAAGCCTTTCAGGAGAGGTAATTGGAAACACCATAATAAAGGATGCGGTCAAGAAGCTTTACGCAGGTATTAGGCAGGGAAAAAGCCTGAGTTCTTTGATGAAAAGGTCCAAGGTCTTTCCCCCTCTTATGATACATCTCATATCTGTTGGAGAGGAAACAGGTAGTCTGGCCAGGATGCTTCTTAAGGTTGCAGACGATTTTGATGAACAGGTACAGTCTGATACCAAGCTCTTTCTGTCCATGCTAGAGCCCATTACCATAGTTGTGATGGGTATACTGATTGGTGGTATTATCTTTTCCATGCTTATGGCTATCTTTGGTATCAATGATGTTACCTTCTAGATACTGTGGGCCCTGCAAGGGCTTTACCCTGGTAGAGCTACTTATCGTTCTTATCCTTGTGGGACTTTTGAGTTCGATGGTTGCCGTTTCTGTCTCCAGCGGCTTGTTCAAGTCACGGGAAAGGAGATTTGTTGAGGATTTCATGGCCCAGATGAAGAGGGCAAGAAGTGGTGCAATAGGTAGAGGAAGGGCTATCAATTTTGTTGTTGATGGTGATAAGAGGAAATTTGGCATAAAAGACAGAAGGATGATGGAGATTCCAAGGGCCATAGAGATTTCTGCTGATGGATTGGTTGAACTGGGAAATGGACTTTTTGCAGTGACTTTTTATCCAGATGGCAGTTCAAGTGGAGGCGAGATAGACCTTTCATGGGACAATGGCAGAAAGGATAATTTTCATATAGGCATGATTTGGGCAAACATAGAACATGAGGTGGAAAATCCTTAAGGCCAAGATACTGGCCCCTTGTGGGAACGAGGGGTTTACGCTTATGGAGGTCCTTGTTGCCACGGCCATCACTGGTTTTGCCATTGGCGTGTGCATGGCCATATTTGCCCAGGGTCATTCCCAGGCCTTTAGGGGAATGCAGGCCAAGACCGCCTCTCAGATTGCTATTCAACTTATAGACACATGGAAGGCAAAAAAGAGGTATCCTTCTTCTGAAAATGGAGATATTGAAATGCGTCCTGGATGGACTTATTCAGTGGAATCTGGCCAGGTTTCAGCCAGGATAACCCTTCCAGATGGCCAGACCAGGGTGGTTGAAACAGACCAGCTAACACAGATAATGCTGACAATTGTGCCACCCGACAAGAAAAGGACCTTTACGTTGACATTCTGGGTGCCGTCTAAAGAGGTAGAAGGCAGTGAAGGATAGCCAAGGCTTTACCCTTCTTGAGGTTCTTGTCTCCATTACCCTGATGGCGGTGTTGGTGGTCATCCTGTCAATGGCCTTGCGCTCGGGCATAAATGCCTACAGCCGTGTCAGGGACTATAATAACTCTTTTTTCCCCAAGGCTGCTCTTCAGGGATTGTTGTTTAGACAACTTGAAGCCGTTGTGGCACCTGGTCGCGGGATCATTTCTGCCTATTCTCTTTTTAAGGGGGAAGGAGACAAGCTGCTTTTTGTTACCACGTACGGACCCCAGGGTCTTGGGCAAGGAGGACTCCTAAAGGTTGTCTACTGGTTTGACGAAAGCGATGAGACCTTATTCTATGCCCAGAGGATCGTTGTAAAAAAACAAGAAGTACGCCAGGAGCTGCCAGACAGGTTTTATGATATGTCTGAAAAAGAGCTGAAGAAAAAGGGATGGACCGTAGCGGCTCTAAAGGGTGTGAAGGCCTTTAGTCTTTCCTATCATTACAGTCTGTCAGAGCAGGAGAAAGATCCTGAAAAATGGCCTGAAGAATTCAAAAATAGGCATGGGGAGGTGCCAATCGAGATCGGTGTAAGTGTAACCTTGAAAAAGGAATCAGCCGGTCAAAAGGTCTCAAGAGACTGGGTTGTTGTCCCAGTTGGAATCATGTGATGATGGTCAGATTAAAGAGAGACGAAAAGGGTGCTGTTCTTATAATGGTCCTATGGGTAATAGCACTGCTGTCAATGATTGGGGGCTATTTTACACTTGAGACCACTCTTAGGCGCAACATGGCTTTTGGTGACTGGAACCTTTTAAGGGCCAGGCTTGCCCTGGAGTCTGCCCTTAGTCTCGTTGCTCCTCATATAGCGCCACTTGGCAAAGACGAAAACGTCGATGACAAGGAAGAGTTTGTCGTACCAGACGGTTCCACGTACAAGATAGATATTGCCGGGCAGCAACTTTCCTTTTCTATTGAAGATGAAAGGGGCAAGCTGGATGTAAACAGGGCATCAGAAGATGAGCTGGTCGAGTTTTTTGTTGCTTTTTTAGGAAAGACCCAGGGGCGAGATATTGCAGAGTCCATCCTTGACTGGAGGGACAACGATGACGACCAAAGGCCTGGAGGGGCGGAGAAGGACTACTATCTTTCCCTTTTACCTCCTTACGAGCCTGCCAATGGCCGGTTTCTACTTCTGGAACAACTATTGCTTGTAAAAGGTGTCAGTCCCAGGCTTTTCTGGGGACCTTTGGAGTGGGGTGAGCCAGGCTCAAAGGAGCAGGAAGGTTCCTGGAAGGGTGGCCTGCAGGATCTTTTAACAGTGTACAATGGTGGCCAGGAAATCGTTAAAGATATAGCAGCTGAGCCACTCATTGACATATTGGGAAAAGAATATTTTAAAGATGGCCAGGGTCTTGGAACCCTTCGATTTAAAACGTGCGTTTATCAGTCTTGTTATCAGGTATTTTTTAAAAAGGCACCAGGGGCCAAAACCGGCTTCACCTTGATCCACTGGCAACAGGTGCCGCGATTTGACTAAGGGGAAATGTTTTGTTTGGCGAGATATTAGGCATTTTTCTTGGTGAACAGCAGCTTAAATATGCCTTCTTGAAAAGGGAGCTTAACAAGTGGTCTAGGCAAGAGACCACTTTGTATGGTGAGATAGGGGGAAGAAGTTGCACCGAACGTCTAGGAAGCCTGCTTAACCAGATAAAATACAAAAGGGGCCGCCGTATCTGTATAGCCCTGCCAAGAAGCAGATACTATCTGCGTGACCTGAAATTCAAGGGGCTGAGTGTTGAAGAAGCTGAAAATGCAGTACGCCTTTCCATCGCTACGCACGTCCACCTTCCATTGGAAGACATTTATTTTGATTGCTGGCCCTATCGGAAAGGTCATGATACCCATGTGCTTGTAGCCTATGCAAAACGCACGTTCATAGATTCCATAACAGAACAGATAGAACATTCCGGTCATAAGAAAAGTCTTTTTTGTATATCACCCTGCAGCCTGGGAAACGACATCTTGCTGAGAAAGGCGGATTTTGTATCTTTTCCCTGTCTTAGCATTCATAAAGAGGATGAGCACAAGGTTGTAAATCTTCATGGAGTTGAAGGTTGGCAGGGCTGCCATCTGATAAAGGCACAGGAAAAAGATCTTGCTAAAGAGATAGCCCGTATAGGTTTCAGGCCCAAAGACAACGTTTTTTTTGTTTTCGGTGGGTTAGAAGACGTGTTTCTAAATGGTAAAAGTGGTGAGGATCCCTGCAAGGATCCCTTTCTTCGAGATCTGTGCAAAGATGCTGGTTGGGATCCTGGCCTTTCAGCAAGTGCCTTGGGCATGAGCGCCTTTCCGCAGATTGCATTTGAGAAGCAACCGAGGAAAAAACCCCTTTATCTCAGAATAAATGCCTTGCAGCTGGTTTTGGTAGGACTTCTTGCTTTGTTACTGCTTTTTACTGGCAGCAGGTTTTATCAGCTTGTTAAGATATCTCGTCAATACAATAAAAATCTGACAACGGTCAAGGCATTAGAAAAACGTTTTGCTCCTCTAAAGGCCAAATTGGAAAAGCTTCAGCGTTTGAAGGCCCTGGAACAGGACATGCTGGACTTTTTGAGGGAACGTCCCTCCCTTCTGGAGATACTGAAAGAGCTGGCAGAAAAGACACCTTCAGATGCCTGGATAAGATATTTTACCCTCCGTAACAATGTGTTAAAGGTTTCAGCAGAGGGAGGCTCTGCTGTGAGCACCATGGAGGCCTGGAGAAAAAGCAGTCTCTTTGCCAGCGTAAAGCTCGTTTCCCCGGTTACAAAGGACAGGCAGGGCAAGGAGAGGTATACTGTAGAACTCAGAATCAAGCGGTTTCTGGAGTATAGAGAGGATAAAAGATGATAAAGGGCGGGCTGACAGGGCATAAAAAGCAGTCTTTTCTTGTACGCTACGGTATTATCGTAATTGCATTCATACTTTGGTATGTTTTTATACTTAATCCGATTAACTCCAAGATTGAGTCAACAAAAAACGGGCTTGAGGCCCAGGAATTCAAGATCCAGAGGCTCAAAAAGAGGATCAAGAGGCTTAGCAACATAGACAAGGAATTCGAGCAGGAAATGAAGCGTTTTGAGAATCTAAAAAAGAGGCTTATCCCAGGTGATACGTTGCAGATGGTAGCCACAAATATGCAAAATTCTTTTTTGCAAAAGGCCAAAAAGGCAAAAGTGGAAGTCCTGGTTTACAGAAGCGGAAGTCCAAGGAGCTGGCGTGATTACAGGCTTGCCGTGTCAATATTTAATCTCAAGAGCAATCTTGCCAATTTTCTTGAGCTACTTCAGGCTCTTGACAGGGAAAAGAGGTTTCAGCGTATAAATAATGTTAACTTTTCCACCATCAGGGGGAAAAAATCAGAAATTAGAATAAATATGGAAATAGAAGGACTTTTTCTGGGAGACAAGGCAAGGTTATGACAAGGATAAATGGATCTATACTGCTTGGTCTGTATTGTCTGGTTTTTTTTCTTGGTCTGGCAGGGGTGTCATTGGCTCAAAAATCTAAGGCAGACAACAAGGAAGTAAACCTACAATATGACTCTCCTTACAGAGGGGCCAGGCCCGATGAGAAACGAAAGATAGAGATTTCTTTGGACAACATGGATATCTATCCGGTCCTTGACCAGATCCTGGGTCAGATTCTCGGGCTGAATTTTGTAGTGGAACCAACCATTAAGGGGACCATATCTGTTCACATAAGGGGAAACTATACAAGAAAGGAGCTTCTGGACCTGTTAAACTCGGTGCTTCAGATGCAGGGCCTTGCCATTACTCCTGGGGGACACGGTCTCTATAAGGTTGTAAGAAAGGCCAACAGTCCCAAAATGGGTGTAGTGGTAACAACCAAAAAAAGGCCCAAACGTCCTGGGGATGTCATACGGGTTATTCAGCTCCAGTATCTTTCTGCCACCCACGCAGCTTCAAATTTGCGAAACCTTGTCAGTCCAGGGGCGGTGATAATTCCAGTGCCAAGCAGCAACAGTATTATACTTTCGGACACGGCAGAAAATGTCTCTAAGGTGGCCAAAATTCTTGCGATTCTGGACGAAAATATATTCAAAAATGTCTATTGGCGCATGTTTACCCTGGAAAATGCAGATATAGAGGATTTATCAAAGGATCTTCAAAGCATATTTTCTGCAAATGTACTTTACAAGCGCCCTGGCATAGACAGTACCGGGCTGAAGATCATCCCCCTTAAGACCTTGAACGCCTTGCTTGTGGTGACAAGATGGAAAAACGTCCTTGACCAGGTTGCCAGGTGGGTTAAGGAGCTTGATCAGGGCCAGCTTGATAAAGGCAGCAAGGTTTATGTCTACTTTGTCCAAAATGGTCAGGCAAAAGAGCTTGCCAGTATACTTAACGAACTCTATGGCGAAAGCGTATCCTCAAAGCCAAAGAAAAAGGTCATAGTCAAGAGAGAAACCAAGACCAAGAAATCCGAACTGACCGGTACGGTTGGAGAACTTTCTGGAGAAGTGAAGATCATAGCTGATGAAACGAACAACTCCTTGATCTTTAAGGCCCGTCCAAAGGATTATGTAATTATTAAGGATGTGCTTAAAAAGCTTGATATTATTCCCCGCCAGGTACTCATAGAAGTGCTAATCGCAGAGGTGTCGCTGACAAACGATGTGAAGTACGGTGTTGAGTGGTTTATAGAAAACAAGGGTATCAACATTGGCGGATCTCCCTACAATGCCAATGTGATGCTTGATGCCGGGAAAGCCCTTGCACAGGACACGGGCCTTGGGAAAGGATTGCCCGGTTTCACCTATGCCCTTTATGATGGAGACGCAAGCCTTAGGGCTCTCATAAACCTTCTTGCTGAAAATACCGATGTAGACATCCTTTCGGCCCCCAACATACTTGCTGCAGACAATCAGGAGGCCCGTATAGAAATTGGTGAAGACGTTCCCACTCTTTCTGACACCACCATATCCTCTGGTGGAGTCACCACCAAAGGCGTGCAGTACAGAAAGACCGGTATCATTCTTCAGGTCAAACCCTACATCAATGACAGCGGGCTTGTAAGGATGGAAGTTACCCAGGAGGTAAGCAAGGTCAACGATCAGGCAACCTCAGGAATTACATCTCCAAGGATAACGAACAGGAAGGCCACAACCTACATAATTGCCAGGGATGGCCAGCACATCCTCATGGGTGGTCTGATGAGCACCCAGTATACGGTTACCCATTCGGGTATACCCATACTGAAAGACATCCCCGTGCTTGGTTATGTCTTTGGTTCCAAAGGGACCAAAAAAGAGAAAAAAGAACTTATTTTTATATTGACACCCCATGTGATCAAGACCAGGTCTGAAGCAGACAAGATTACAAGAGAATTTGCAACAAAGGTGCACAGTCTTAAGCAGATGCTTGAAGAGAGAGACATTATCCACAGACAGGCAGAAGATGCAAGCACCACAGACGAGGAATTTCAAGATTATTGATGACCTTGCATAAAAGACAGTTGTTAGAACTGATATTTTTGGTTCTTGGCATAGTTTTATTTATATTGCATGGTGTCCAAAAGGTTCATGGCCTGGATGCCAGGTATAAGGTAATCCTGGAAAAAAATCCATTTGATCCTGATAGAGGTGCAGGCCAAAAGGACGAAAAAGGTGGCGACAATGTTGAAGCTGAAGAATTTGCCAAAAAATACGCTGTCTACGGGGTAATGATCGCACAGGGTAAATCCAAATTGGCCTTTATAAAGCCTGTCTCAGAAAGACGGCGCAGAGAGGATCAGGATGAAGGCTTGAGAAAGGTGACTGAAGGCGACCTAATAGATGGCTGGAGGGTTACTTCTATTACCAGTGAAGGTGTATATTTTAGCAGTGGAAGAAAAGAGATTTTTCTAAGAGTTTTTGGGAACACCAAAAACGAGAGGTCCTCTAGCAAACCTGTAGGAATAGCAACTCCAAAACTTAGGAGACAGCCGCCTCCCAGATCAACACCTAGCTCCATAACAACAGGAAATAGCAACAGGAAGGGGTCCAGACCTGACTATCTTATTCTGCCCGGTGGTACAAAAGGAAATGGCAAGGTTAAAAATCCCTTTTTGAAGGCCCTTATGGATGCAAGAAGAAAGCAGAAAGGGGCTGCAAAACAGGAACATTCAAGGTAGTTGCCCAGGCTATTTCCTGTTGCTATCATTGCTGCCATGATAACTAATTATGAAAATTCCCACTATGTGCCGCTTTATTGTGACCTAAGGGGTAAAAAGGTTGTAGTGGTTGGTGGAGGTAGGGTGGCTGAAAGGAAGGTGTGTTCCCTGTCTCCCTCTGGGGCCTTGATCACGCTTATCAGCCCCAAAATTACACAAGGACTTTCAAGCATGATTCAGCAGGGAAGGCTTGAATATATCAAGAGATCATTTCAAGAGGGTGATCTGGAAGGGGCCTGGCTTGTGATTGCAGCGACAGACGATGAACAGGTACAGGAAAAGGTGTTTCAGGAGGCTCAGATACAGAGGTGTTTCTGTAATGTGGTCGATCAGCCTGAAAAGTGCAGTTTCATAGTACCTTCTCTGGTAAAGAGAGGCGCACTATCCATAGCCATTTCTACAGGAGGCCAGAGTCCAGCCCTTGCCCGCAGCTTAAGGATCCGCCTTGAGGAACAGTTTGGAGAAGAATGGGCAACATATGTGGAGCTAATAGGTAGGCTAAGGAGGATGATCCTGACCCAGGTTCCTGAACCTCAAAGGTCTCAGAAGCTTGAAAAACTGATTTACTGGCCATGTCTTGACTGGATTCGAGAAAAGAGGTGGGAAAAGGTGATCAAATGGGCTATAGACATCTGTGGACAGGATGCTCGCAAAATAGTTAATGACGTTATTGCCTAATGGACAGGTTTATCTTTCAACTGGCATTTTTCGCATACATAGCTGCAACCGCTGGCTTTCTTGTAAATATTATTACCTTGCGCAAGGAAGTGGAGCGGATTGCTACCTATATCCTTGGGGCAGGTCTGTGTTTACATACAGTGTCCATCATACTGAGATGGGTTTACAGCAAGCATGCGCCCCTTGTCAGTTTTCATGATGTCTTTTCATTTCTTGCCTGGTCTCTTTGCGTTGCCTTCCTGTTGTTTCAGGCCGGTCACAAGCTAAAGGCCCTTGGAGCCTTTGTAAGCCCTGTAATCACCCTTTTTATGATACTGTCTCTTATCCATCCAAGCGAGATACTGCCACTTCCCCCTGCCCTTCAGAGCTACTGGTTGCCAATCCATGCCTCCATCAGCATAATCTCCTATGCCCTTTTGACCCTGTCCTTTTGTATCTCTGTCATGTACCTGATCCAGGAACATCAGATAAAAAAGAAGCAACTTGGAGCCATCTTTAGGAGACTGCCCTCGCTGCAGGTCCTGGACACCATGGCGGAAAAGTGTTTGAAAATCGGTTTTCCTCTGCTGACCCTTGGAATTATTACCGGTTCTATTTGGGCAGAACAGGCATGGGGCGCATACTGGAGTTGGGATCCTAAAGAAACTTGGTCTCTTATTACCTGGTTGCTTTACGCAGCACTTTTGCATCAGAGGCTTACTGTAGGATGGCGTGGAAGAAAGAGTGCATATATGACAATAGTTGGCTACTTGACCCTGCTTTTCACGTTTATAGGTGTCACATATCTTTTGCCAGGGGCCCACTCCTATGCAACCTAAAGAAAGTGCCAAGGATATAGTTCTTTTTGGGGTGAATCACAAGACAGCCCCTGTTGAGGTAAGGGAGAGACTGGCTCTTACTGAAAAAGAATGTCCTGTTAGACTCATATTTGACAGCCTGCCTTCATGCCAGGAAGTTGTTTTTCTATCCACCTGTAACAGGGTTGAGATAATTGCGGCATCATCTCATCCAGAAAAGGCCCTGCAAGAGATAAAGGCCTTTTGTACAGACCAGTCTCACCTCGACCCTGTCAGTCTTTCCAAATGTTCTTATGATCATGTGGGCCAGTCTGCAATCAGACATGTGTTCAGAGTTGCCTCCAGTCTTGATTCAATGGTGGTTGGAGAGCCCCAAATCCTTGGCCAGTTGAAGGATGCGTACAGAATGGCCTTGAAAGAGGGTTGCTCTGGCCAGCTCCTGAACAAACTGATGCACAAGGCCTTTTCTGTTGCCAAAAGGATAAGGACCGAAACCCGAATCGCCAGTCAGGCCGTTTCTATCAGTTATGCTGCAGTGGCCCTTGCCAAAAAGATTTTTGGAGACCTTTCTGGTAAGAAGGCCATGCTTATAGGGGCGGGCGAAATGGCAGAGCTGGCTGCCCAGCATCTTAAGACCAATGGAATAGAAGAGTTGGTGGTGGCAAACAGGACCCTGGAGAGGGCTGTGGAACTGGCAAAGGCCCTTGATGGCAAGGCAATATCCCTCCAGGAACTCGACGATGCCCTGATAGAAACAGATATCGTGATAAGTTCTACAGGAGCCCCTGGTGTAATAATAAAAAAAGAACAGGTTAAAAGGATTATGAGGCCAAGGCGTCACAGGCTTCTTTTTTTCATTGATATTGCTGTTCCAAGGGATATTGATCCAGGGGTTAATGATATAGACAATGTCTATCTTTTTGATATCGATGAGCTCAAGGAGGTAGTGGAGGAGAACAAGGCAGAACGGCAAAAGGAAGCAGTAAAGGCTGAGCGTATCATTGAGGCAGAGGTGATAAAGTTCCAGTCATGGCTCCGGTCTCTGGATGTAGTGCCCATAATCAAGGGGCTTCAGGAAAAGGCTGAACTTCTCAGGCAAAGGGAGCTGGCCAGGACTCTTAAAAATCTCAAGCACCTGTCTGAAAAGGATATCAAGGCCATAGAGAAACTGACCCAATCCCTTGTAAACAAGCTTCTTCACGATCCTATAATGTTTTTAAAAAAGGGTTCAGAAATGGATGACACAGAACAGGTGCTTTCCATGATAAGTAGGATTTTTTCACTTAATGGGGTTGGGCAGACTGTCTCATTAGAAAAATACATGGAAAACAGGGGCAAGCGTGCCAAACGGGCAACATCATCCAAGGATGGCTAAGCATCCAGGAAATCCTTGTCAATCTCTGGCCTATTCCCTTTTTGGATATAAAGTTCTCGTTTAGGATAGGGTATTTCGATTCCCTTATCCTTAAAGGTTTTGTCGATTGCCATCAGGAGTTGATGGGTTACCCTTCCTTTAAGGCTTGGTTCGTTTACCCAGCAAAGTAGTTCAAAATCGATAGACGAGTCATTAAACCGCCTTACCCTGGCCCTTGGTTTGGGACTTCTTGCCACGTCAGGGTCGTTTAAGGCAATATCCACCAGCAAATCCGAGGCCTGACGCAGATCTGTACCGTAGGCTACACCTACCGGCACCCTTATCCTGAATCTGGGTACTGGGGCGCTTTCGTTTATAATCTTTGCATTTGCCATGATAGAGTTGGGGATTGTGATCAGTACGTCGTCTCTTGTCTTGATCCTGGTTGAGCGTATGCCAATATCTACCACCTCACCCCTTTCACCTGAGTCAAGGATTATGTAGTCTCCCACCTTGTAGGACTTGTCCATGAATATAGATATGCCGCCAAAGAAGTTGGCAAGGCTGTCCTTGGCTGCCATGGCAATTGCTATTCCGGCAATACCTGCTGAGGCGAAAAGTGGTGTAAGGCTGACGTTCCACACCATCAAAATGGCAATGATGCCAGCAACAATAACAGAGATACGAAGAACGTTTCTGAAAAGGAGAAAAACCTCTCTGCCTATCTTTGCCCTTTCGGATAATGTGTAGTTGCTCTGAAATTTGAAGGTGGAAATAAAGTGGGCTGTTGGAATCCACCAGACCATTATAATAAGGGTCTTTATAAGGTTAGTGGCGATAAAGTTCCAGGGAGACGGTAGATCAGCGCTCACTGCCACATGAAGAGGCCCCAGAAGCAAGATAGTCAGACATATAGGTCTATGGATAAAGGCTATGAGCTGGTCATCAAAGGTCACATGGGTAAGAGCAGCAAGTCTTTTAAGCGCCTTGTCAATAAAAATGCCGGCAAGTTTGGCAAGTATTGCATACCCTGCTAAGGTGATTAGGGCGTCTATGTAGGTGTTGTCAAGAAAGTATAGGGCCTTGTGGAGATATAGGCGTATCTGCTGGTTGACATGTTCCATGTGAGCTATTATAAAGGGTCGCCAGTCGAAGTTGAAACATATTTTTTAAAATTAGTATGGAGGATTAATGGCAAATCATAAATCCGCACTTAAAAGGGTTCGTCAGAATAAAAAGCGCAGGCTGAGAAACAAGATGCGCAAGACAAGGATTAAAAATCTTACCAAGGCAGTAGAGGCAGCCATTGCAGAAAAGGCACCAGAACTGGCACTGGAGAGATTGAAAAAGGCCCAAAGTTATATAGACAAGATTGGTCACAAAAAGGGCACTCTTCACAGATGTACAGCCTCTCGTAAGATTTCCCGTCTTTATAAAAAGGTGAGCAGCCTGTTAAAGGCCACGGCCTCTTGAGCTAGCAAGAGAATTTCACCAGCCCCGGGGCTGATTTATATTTATGAAAACGAGGCATGAAACCATAAAAATCCTATTGGTCGGTCTCGTTTTTTGCGTTTTTGTAGCTGGTTGTTCCCAGCACTCCCGTTTTATCTCTCCAAAGGTTGAGCTTTTAAACCTTAATGTCAAGGATGTCTCTTTTTCCCATATCAACTATCAGGCAAACATAAGGCTTTACAATCCAAATTCAGAGGCTCTCAAGGTCGATTACATGCAGTACAGTCTCTATATAAATGGCATTAAGCTTGTAGACGGTGCAGAACAGGTTAGCAAAGAAATAGGCCCTCACAAGGAGGCTGTCATTCCTGTAAGGCTTTCCGGATCAGTATTAAACGTAATAAGGCTTATTTCTAGTATGCAAAATGTCAAAGAGGTTGATTTTGAGATGAAAGGAACCGTTTCTGGCATTGATACAAATGGCAACTCATTTTCACTGCCATTCTCAGAAAAAGGCAAGCTGGATCTTTCCTCCCTTAACCCAGGTCTTCCTTCGCGCTAAAAAGAGGGGTTAAATTCATGCTGTCTATAGACTATCTGGTCTCGGGCGGCATAATAACCAATTACTTTTGCACTTCAAGGTGCCGTCACTGCCTGTACCGCTGCAGTCCTTCCTGGCCAAAAGACTACATGGACAAGACCGTGGCAAGGGCTGCATTTAAGATATGCAAAGAACACGGCTGCTCTTCGGTACATGTTGGCGGCGGTGAACCCTTTTTAAATCTTAAGGGCCTTTTGGGCGTTTTAGAGGCTGCAAAAGACACCCCAGTGAATATTGAATACATAGAAACCAATTCCTCCTGGTATGTAGGGCATGGAAATGCTGTAGCTATACTGAAAGAGGTACGTTCTTTTGGTGCAGACACACTCCTTGTGTCTGCAAGCCCTTTTCACCTGGAGTTTATTCCCTTTGGTAAGGTTATGGGAGTGGTTGATGCCTGTAGGAAGGTAGGACTCAATACCTTCATCTGGACCCAGGATTTTTTTAGCCTGTTTAAACGGCTCGATCCTGCAAAGAGATACTCCATCAAGGAACTTGAGAAGGTTGTGGGGCGGAAAAGGTTGCATGACATGATCGCCTCCTATTGGATTCATCCAGGTGGGCGGGCTCTCGAGACCTTTTTTGCTGACGGAATGTTACTGGAGGAGATTTTTCTAAAATATTCGGGAGGTTGTAGGGAGTTAGCAGATACATCTCATTTTCATGTAGACTTGTATGGAAACTATGTACCAGGTCTGTGCAGTGGTCTTGCCATAAGGGTGGAAGACCTTGGCCGGCCCCTTAATCCTGAAAGATATCCGATAATTTCCATCCTTTATCAGGAAGGCGTTTCCGGACTGTATAGGCATGCCTCTGCAGAAGGTTTTCGTCCTGCTCAAAAACGCTATGGCTCAAAGTGTGGCCTGTGTTTTGAGATGCGAAAATTTTTTGTGGACAAAGGTGAGTATCTATCAGAGCTGGCTCCTGTGGATCATTATCGCAATTGAGACCTTACGGTCTATTCGTGTCGGGTGATCTTTGTTCTCATATTTTGATTAAGAAAGGTGATGTAATTTTTTAAAATGCTCCCCGTGTCTTTGGCATCCTTAGTGCAATGGTTTTGGCATTGATAAAAAAAGGTGCGTCATTTTGGAGAAATGGAGAAAGGGAGGCCTGGATGGTATTGATAAAAAAATGTTTAATCGTTTTCAGGAAGCTGATTCTGGTGTCGCTTGTTTTTAATCTGTTGGTTTTTACGTACACTGACCAGGCCAAGGGAGCATCCAAGGCCGAACTTGCCATTGAAATTCCTGCTACTATCCAGGTCTTTAAAAGGGAGGTACGAGGGGGTGGAAGATTTCTGTCAAGGGCAGCGGGCTATCTGGTGTTCCCAAATGTGTACAAAGCGGGTTTCTGGTTCGGGGGCGAGTATGGGGAAGGGGCCTTGCTAGTGCGTGGCAGGATAGTTGATTACTATAATACTGTAGGCGCATCTTTTGGCTTGCAGCTTGGAGTCCAGAGAAAATCAATAATTGTGGTATTTCTTACCCAAAGGGCTCTTAGGGATTTTCGAAGGAGTGATGGCTGGAAGGTTGGGGTTGACGGTTCCGTTGCCATTGCAAAGTGGGGTGTCGGTGAAGACATCAACAATATCGATTTTAAAGATCCAGTGGTTGGTTTTGTGTTTAGCAACCAGGGGCTTATGTTTAATATCACCCTTGAAGGAGCAAAGTTTACCAATATCAGGAAATAAAAAGATCAGGCAAGTGATAGAGGGCTATTATCCAATTTGACTTGAGCTTTTTAAAACTGCATCATTCTGTAAAAAAGGCCCCTGGCCCATGTCTTCAGATTGTGAAAAGGGTAAAGGTTTAAGCTATGAAGGGCGTAGAATGGCCTTCTGACAGGGAGCTTTCTGTTTTGAGGCAGGCGGCAAAGGATATTCGTTTTCTGCTTGCTCGGGGATATGCTAGAAATTCTGCAATAACCTTTGTTGGCAACCACTATCAGCTTAACAGGCTCCATCGTAACCTGCTTTTTAGGGCTGTTTTCCCACGTGATACGTGTCTTAGGCGAAGGCGAAAAAGGCTTAGGGTAGGTAACCTTTTCGAGAAGGAAGTACTTGTAGACGGCTACAACTGTTTTATAACCCTGGAGAGTGCCCTGCGGGGGCTGCCAGTGATAAGGTGTGATGATGGCTTTGTAAGGGATATCAGCGGGGTTTTCCGCAGCTTTAGCCCTTCTGATAAAACTGTACAGGCATGGAGACTTATGGAAAGGGTGTTCCAGAATTATAGACCAAGAAGGCTTGTGTTTTTTCTTGACGCCCCCTATTCCAATAGCGGTAGGTTTTGTGCCAGGATTCGCAGCTGGCTGTGTAGGTCAGGGTTTGATGGCGGCTGTGTGCTGATAAAGGGGCCGGAAAAAGAGATAGCACATGACAGGGAGGTGGTGGTTACAGGGGATTCTGTCATTATAGATGGAAGCAGGCAGGTCTTTGATTTGACAGGTCATGTGGTAAGCAGGATGTTGCGGATTCGCCCAATTTCTTTGTCACCTTGAAACTCAGTAAAGATATGGCTTAAACAGATAAAAGAGCATGATGCCAACGGTGAAAAATACATAGTTGGCAACCACGAACTTTCTTGTAAAGGCGGTCACATTTACATCTTCTTGGGATGATATATAGATTTTATAGGCAATAAGATTTGCAAGAGAGCCGATAAGTCCTCCAAAACCTCCTACATTTGTTCCCCATAAAAGGGCCTTCCAGTTGGAAGTGAACTTGGCAAAGAGCAGGGCAGCAGGGACATTGCTGATCACCTGACTACTGAGAGAAGACAGCAAGAATATGTGGTCTGAATGTTCTATGATAGACTGAAAAATGGCCTTCATGTTTTCTGATATCCCAAGAAAGCATAGCATGGTTAAAAGCAGGCCGTAGTCGATCTTGAAACACTTAGGGTCAAAGACGAGTATAAAAAGCACCAGGACCATCGCTGCAGCTAAGGGTAAGACCTTTAATATGGTCAAGATTACCACCAGATTTGCAGCCATGTAAAAAAGTCCTCTTTTTCCAAAAAATATGCCCTCTGAGTCTGTCTTGGAATGGTGCTGTCTGTCTGATAGATACAAGGCACACAGAATCAGTATGATCAAAAAAACAATGGAAAAGGGGGCAATGGCAGCAAAGAATGTCAGGGGCTGGATGTTGTAGTACCAGTAAATGTAAAGATTTTGAGGGTTGCCAAAGGGTGTCATGGCAGAACCTGCATTTGCTGCAAGGGACTCCAGTATGACCAGAGCTTCTGTATTTTTAAATTTCAGACCCAGTGTAATTGGAACCACTACCACCAGGGCGGCATCATTTGTAAAGATCATGGATGCAAAAAAAGTGACAAGTGTGAGTTTCAGGGCAACCAAGGACTTTCCTTCTAGTCTCAGGGCCACATTTTTGATAAATCCGCTATTTTCAAGCCCCTTGACAGTTACAAATAGAGAAAAAAGCAGAAAAAGGATGTCTATATCAGCCTTTGTGATACGAGGGACACCTTTTAGAAACAGGCTTGAAATTATAAGTCCGGCCAGGGAGCCAAATAAAAGCCATTCCCTGGTTAGCAAATTAATTATGGCCTTTTTTCTGCTGGTCATTCTATTCCCTTGTGTTGACCATGTTTTAATTTAAATGAAGCGCAGTTTTACTTAGGTTGCTGCCCGAGCCTAATATGTCAGTAAGTATAATGATCATGCGACTAAAATCCAGTGGCAAGATTATCAAGGTACAATCTTTTTGTTTTTAGGGGCGGGCTAGTTTAATGAACTTGTAATGTCTT